>Ga0182012_10000125_pt1 | contig 83064 bp, 71 predicted proteins | sample 612S2SmetaG_FD_120486 | JGI IMG/M metagenome (GOLD analysis project Ga0182012, IMG submission 120486) | Permafrost microbial communities from Stordalen Mire, Sweden - 612S2S metaG | ecosystem: Environmental > Terrestrial > Soil > Wetlands > Permafrost | place: Sweden: Stordalen | collected... | reverse complement strand
TTGAACCGTATCGACGACGTGATCGTCTTCCACGAGCTCAGCAAGGACGAGATCACCGAGATCGTCGACCTGATGCTCCAAAGGGTCCGTGGCCAGCTGGAGTCTCAGGGCCTCAGCGTCGAGATGACCCGAGCGGCCAAGTACCTGGTGGTCGAAAAGGGCTACGACGCCACCATGGGCGCCCGGCCCTTGCGCCGGGCCTTGCAGCGCATGGTCGAGGACCCGCTCTCGGAAAAGATCCTGGCCAAGGAGTACCGCGTCGGCGACACGATAATCGTGGACGCCGAAAACGGCGTGGTCACCTTCCGGGCCCTGGAGCAATTCGAACCGCCCCCGGTCGAGCTGGCCGGCGCCGCCAGCAGCGACTAGCCCGCCCGCTCCCTCTACTTCTGTGCCGAAACCTGAGAGCAGGGATGACATGGACTTGAACACCCGTCCAGTCCGCTTGGCCATTGTGGGGTGTGGTCGGATATTGCCGGCGCACCTGCGAGGGATCGCCGCTCTACAGTCCGCGGGTCTGAGCCCCGTTCGCATAACCGCCCTTTGCAGTCCCAGGACCGAGGTGGCGGAAATGTTCCGTCGGCGTGGCCAGGGCCCGCCCCCACGACCTCCCGCCTCTTCCAAGGCGGACGACCCACTGGCTGCGCCCCATCTGTACGTGAGCGACATACAGACCGACGTGGTCCCCGAGATCTACGACGACTGGCGCACTATGTTGGACGGCGACGTGGCCGACGCGGTGTTGGTACTGGCGCCGGTGTCCCTCCACCATGAGATCGCGCTGGCGGCACTGAGCGCTGGAAAGCACGTGCTTATAGAGAAGCCCTTCGCCATTTCAGTCAGGGCGGGGCGCGCCATAGAGGCGGAGGCGGAGCGTACGGGCCTGGTGGCGGGCGTAGCCGAGAACCTGAGGTACGAAGTTGGCACGCGTGCGCTGGGATGGGCGGTCGCCGAGGGTTTCATTGGGAAGCCGCAACTGTGGCTGTCCGGAGGAGTCGGCGGGCAGTGGGCCCCCGACCACGTAGTCGCCCACACTCCTTGGCGGCACCGGAAGCTCGAAGCCGGAGGGGGCCCGGCGATCGACATTGGCGTACACATCATGCACCAGATCCGGTACATCATGGGCGCCGTCGAAGAGATCGGGGCGCTCGCTCGCACGCTGGAGCCGACGCGTGTCGAGCGCGAGGGCTCCGGCGCGTCCACCGTGGTCAACAACGAAGTCGAGGACGTCTATCTGGCCCAACTACGTTTTGCCAGCGGTGCCATCGGGACGTCCTTTTCGGGCTGGGCCGGCCGGGGCGAAAGCTGCGCGTTACCCGACAGCCCTGTCATCTACGGGACCACCGGGTGCATAAAGGCAGACACGTTGATTGGTGGCGATGGCGTAAGGACGAAGGCGACCGATCTCTTGGCCGAGCACGCCACGGACGAAGTGAAAGAGCACTATTTTCCGCACGGCGTCCGCGACGCGTTCGGTCTAGAGTTGCTCGACTTTGTCACGGCCATCACGACGGGGACCAATATGGAAGCCTCCGCCACTGAGGGAGTAATGGACTTGGCCATGGCCTACGCCATCCTCGAATCGTCGTTCGCGGCGGCCCCGGTGCGAGTGGCCGACGTACTCAGCGGCGCCGTAAACGGGTACCAGGCCGAGATCGACGCCCATTTCAAACTCTCCTAAGCCCGGGGTAGTCCACCTTGCTCGGGGAGCTCCTCGGGAGCCCTCGAGCGCCTGAAGATCTTCCCGCCGTGGCGCCCTCCGACGCGGATGTCCTCGCCGTCGACGTCGAGCCAGGCCCCCTCCCGGAGGCCCACCACAACGCTGTCGTTTTCTTCGAGGAACTGCTCTAGGCGCTCGTCCCGAGTCTCGCCCATGAACTGGCGCGGACCGGCAGGTGTGTCGAAGTAGTGGCAATTGAGGTGGAAGGGCACCAACCCGAGGGCGCTCAACGTCCTTGGTTCGACGATGGGCATGTCGTTAGTCGTACGTACCGAGGGCCCGGCGATGCAAGTCCCTGCACTTGCCCCGATGTAAGGGACGCCTCGGGCGGCACGCGCCCGGATGATATCGGCCAAGCCGTCGTCCTGTAGGCGCTTCAGGAGCCGGAACGTGTTGCCCCCTCCAACGAAATAGGCGGGGGCAGTTTTGATCTCGGCCAGGCTAAGCGTGTGAGCACCGACCACATCGACCAGAGGGGACAGCGCCTGGCGGACCTCTTCGGTGTACCCGTCATGATCAGAAAGGGCGAAGGGTACGAAAACCAGACGGCTCACCCCGACCAACAGCTCGCGCAACGGGCCCTGGGCATGTTCCAAGAGCCGCCCCCCGGCGTTGGTGGAGTTGCTCATCAACAAAGCACGCATTTGTTACCTCCGGTTGGCCTGGCTATCGGGCTACGAGATCGACGGAGAGCGTAGGGTCGCCTACGCGGCCGGGATGAGCTCACCGGGCTCCAGGACGGGAGCATCGACGGGGACAGTACCGGGGTTCTTGAGACCCGAGCCCGTGTTGAGGACAACGGTCACATCGTCGCGTCCCAGCCAGCCTGCGTCACGCAGCAGGCGTACGGCACTGATGGCGGCCGCTCCTTCGGGGCAGATGAACAAGCCCTCGAGCTCGGCGCACAGCCGCTGGTCGGCGAGCAACGCACCGTCGGAGACAGCCACAGCCGTGCCTTCGGTGGCGTACAGCGCATCGAGCACCAAAAAGTCGCCGAGGGCCTTGGGGACGGTGATCCCGAAGGCGACCGTGTGGGGGTTGCCCCAGGGCTCGCTGGTCGCCGCCCCGGCTTCGAACGCTCGCACGAGGGGGGCACACCCGGTGGCCTGCACCGCCACCAGGCGCGGGAACGCCCCTTTGACCCATCCGAGTTCTCGCATCTCGACCAGGGCCTTGTAGATGCCGATCAAGCCCACCCCGCCCCCAGTCGGGTAAACGATCGCGTCGGGCATCTCCCAGCCCATCTGCTCGACGATCTCATAACCCATGGTCTTTTTGCCCTCGATCCGGTACGGCTCCTTGAGCGTCGAGGCGTCAAAGACGTCGGGGCGCCGGGACAAGAAGTCGGCGACTATCCGCCCGGCGTCGCCGATATGGCCCCGCACCAGGTAGAGCTCGGCCCCGGCCACCGAGCACTCGGCCCTGTTGATGGCGGGGGCGCCCTCGGGCATGACGATCGTGCTTGTCATCCCGGCCCGGGCCGCGTATGCCGCCCAGGCCGCACCGGCGTTCCCATTGGTCGGCATGGCGATGGCCTTCACACCGAGCTCGTGGGCGCGCGCCACCCCGACTGCCGCCCCACGTGCCTTGAATGTGCCGGTGGGTACCAGACCCTCGTCCTTCATGTGCAGGGCGGTCAGGTCGAGGGCCAGACCGAGCGCGGGCAGGGCCGTCAGGGGCGTCATGCCTTCGCCCAGAGTGACGACGTTGGCCGGGTCGCGTACGGGTAGCACCTCGTGGTAGCGCCAGAGCGACGGCGGCCTGGTCGCGATGACCGGGCGTGCCATAGTCCTGGCGACTTGTCCGAGGTCGTAGCGGGCCAACAGTGGAGAGCCGCAGGCGCATAAGCCGGTCACGACGTCGGCGTTGTGGATGGCGCCACAGCGCGGGCATTCCAGGTGGTCCAGAGCTGAAAAGAACTCCATCGGTGCCCGTTCTCCTTCGCACGGCGCCGGGGTCGTCCTGTTGGCGCGCCCGTGACAATACCAATGTCCCGATAGAAATAGTAGAACTATGTCGGGGCGTCGGCCAACGTCAGGTGCCGAGGTGGGCGTGGTGGGCGCGCATGATCTGCTAGCGGCGTAGCCCGTTTGACATATTGGTAACACATCAGTTACCGTAGCAAGGTGGTTACCGAGAGTTCGGAGCGGTAGAGACGATGCCAGCCGAGCAGACGCGCGGGGATCCGTTCGAAGCGCTGGGCGACCCTATGCGGCGGGAGATCCTGCGACTGCTGAGCGCAGGCGAGAAACCGGTGCACGAGATCGCCGTGGCCCTCCCGGTCAGCCGGCCCGCCGTCTCACGCCACCTGCGCTTGCTGAAAGACGCAGGGTTGGTGTCAGAACGCTCCGAGGGAACGCGACGTATCTACCATCTCCAGACAGGGGGCGTCCGCGCCGTGCAGGAGTACCTGGCGGGGATCTGGGGCGATGCGGCGGCGCGCTTTCGCATGCTGGCGGAGAACACCGGGCGCGATGAGGATGAGGCCACCTTCCGGTGACGTCGCCTCTGCGGATCGAATTCGACGTCGACTGCTCCGCGGCGCATGCTTTTGCGACCTGGACGTCGCGCATCGCCGCCTGGTGGCCGCCCGACCACACGGTGAGCGGCGACCCCGAAGCCGTCGTTGTCCTCGAACCCGGGCCCGGCGGCCGGATCTACGAGCGCTCGCCGCTCGGGCTGGAGCACGATTGGGGCACCATCACCGCCTGGGAGCCGCCGTGGCGCCTGGCGTATTCCTGGCACCTCGGCCGCGACCGGCGTGAGGCGACCGACGTCGAGATCCGCTTCGTCAGCCTCGAGCACGGGCGCGCCCGGGTCGAGATCGAGCACCGCGGCTGGGAGCGGCTCGGCGAAAGCGCTAACGGCTGGCGTGACAGGAACCGCAGTGGTTGGCAGAGCCTGCTGCCGCACGTCGTGGCGGCGATGACAGAGGGAGGGACGTGACGGTAAGCGGCACGAAGGACGACCCGTGGGTGCTCAAGACCCCACCGGGCAGCTCGGAGTACACGATGTACCGGGACGAGCCGGCCGATCCCCCAGCGCTCGTCTGCCAGGTCGGCAGCACGAAGCTGACCTACCACCTACGGGCGATCGAGGACCTCCACGAGTGGCTTCGCGAACAGGGCGGCTGGGTGCCCCTCGGTGCCGCCGACGAGCAGAAGGACGCCGCGCCTGGGACCGTCGAGGCCTTCGGGCGCTCGCCCGACAACCCCGTAGGTGGGTGGTACGGACTGCGCCGCGGCTACCGGGGACGGTTCGCGATGTACCTCCCGCCCCTGCTCGAGGAGCTGGGCCTTGCCGAGCTCACGCACGACGCCCGCAACAACCGGATGCGAGCGTCCGAGCTTGGTGCGGACCGTTGAAGTCGAACGAGACCTGGCGGTACATCCATACCGAGCGCAGCCAGCTGGCCGAGACGTTGGCGGGCCTTTCAGCCGAGCAGTGGGCGACGCCGTCGTGGTGTGCCGGCTGGTCGGTGCAGCAGGCAGCCGGCCACGTGGTCGCCGCGGCGGAGCAGACTCCGCTCAACTTCTATAGACAGCTCGCAGCGGCCGGTTTCCGCTTCCACGTCTTCACCGACCGTGACGCCAAGCGCCTCGGAGCGCTCCCACCGTCCGAGCTCGTCTCGCGCCTCCAGGCCCGCACTTCGACGACCAACCACCCGCCCGCGCCGGTGCTGGCGATGCTCGGTGAGGTCATCGTCCACGGCGCCGACATCCGCCGGCCGCTCGGGCTCGCTCACACGCCGCCGGAAGCAGCCCTAGTGGCCATCGCCAGCAGCTGGGCCCGTTCCAACCTGCTCATCGGCGCCAAGCGCCGCATCGCCGGGGTGCGCCTCGTGGCGACTGACAGCGAATGGTCGTACGGCGATGGCCCGGCGGTGTCGGGGCCGCTGCTTGCTCTCGTGCTGGCGATGACCGGGAGGACCGGCGCGCACGACGACCTGAGCGGCGAGGGGCTGGCGGTGCTCGCCAGCCGTCCCTAGCCGGTTAGGGAGCTGCCCGTTCATCACAACCTCCCCTTTCTGTGTAGGATTGTACTTTGGTCGTATTGCATACCAAGAGAGGGCCCGCAACATGTGGTGGGAAGGGCGCTCCCCAGCGCGCTGGTCGACGGTGCCGTGCTCGGTGAGCTGACCTCTCCGGCGACCTCGTCGCGAGGCGACGGTTGACCCCCGTTCCGGCCCCCGGCAACCCCGTGCCTAGCGACGAGCAGTGTTGGCGAAGAGCCACCGGTCGCATTAGACGGCACGGGTACGGGCCCGATGGGCTAATGGAGGTGCTGCAAATCATTCAGGATGCCTTTGGCTATCTCGACGACCAGGCCCTTGCGTACGTCGCCGATCACCTGGGCCTGCCGCTAAACAAAGTGCGCAGCGTAGCCAGCTTCTACTCTCATTTCACGCTCAAACCCCAGGGCCTGCACACCTGCGTCGTATGCATCGGAACGGCCTGTTATGTGAAGGGCGCCGTTGGGCTGCTTGGTGAGCTGGGCGAAACCCTCGGCATTAAGGTGGGGCAAACCACGCCGGACGGTCAAGTGTCCGTTCTCAAGGCTGGTTGCCTGGGTGTCTGTAACTTAGCCCCGGCGGCGGTAATTGACGGGGAAGTGCGCGGGCCCGTCGCCGCTTCAGAGCTGTTGTCGCGGCTGCGGCAGACCTAAAACGTGGCCCGCGGCTGGGCCCCCGGCTATTGACCGTCGTCGTCGGCGAAAGCGTCCAGGACGGCGCGATGGAAGGGACTGAAATCGGGGCCTGGTATGCCATCGGGCGGTGTCGCCGGGTCGCCATAGCCCCCCTGGAACATGTCGTGGTGATAGGTGTAGTAGCCGCCGGCCGCCTCCGTGGCCCGCATATGGGCAATGTGCTGGGCAGGAGCTGTCCCGCCGACAATGCCCCCGAACCGGGTAAGACCGCAACGCGCCGGCTCGTCATCGATGACCGGTTTGTGGAAGCTGGCCCGGAGCTCGCCGATTTGACGGGGCGCATCGACCCAGAACCGGGCCGGCGGCTGGCGCACCGTATGCGGCGTCAGGACGTCGAGCAGTTGGTTATGGCGCTCGCTGCCCAGGTCGTCGGAGAACCCCGGGCAGCTGGTAACCAGTCGCTGAGCGTCGGCGTCCTTGATCAGGTTGTAGAGACCTTCGGTCTCCTCCGCATGCTCGTTCCATATTTGCAGTAACACGTTGCGGTGCGGCACCAGTAGGCGAACGACGTTCACCGCTCCCCTGGCCAGTGCGCTACGGTCCAGGCGGGGCCAGCGTTCCTGGGAAAAAAGGGTGACTTCCAACACCATGCCGAGCTCGGCGGCGGAACCGGCCAACGCCACCAGCCGGTCAGCAAAGCGGTGGGCAAGTTCACCGCTCGGTTTGAAGAGGCTTTGTTCGGGGCCGACATCGGCGAAGACATGGGGAGCTTGGAAGTCCCATTGGCACCAGGTACGCAGCGCCGTTACCCCATTGCGCCGGAACGTCGAAAGCCAAGCTCGGCGACCCAGGTCGTCGCGGTTGAACGAAGGATTGAACAGGGCATTGAAGAAGCTGAGGCCCCGGAAACGGAACGGGATCCCGTCCAGACATAAGCGCGTCCCGGCGACGGTAAGCTCGGCCCGGGCCGGGCCGCCGCCCGCGGTCAACTGTCGAGGACTGGATCGGCCGCCGTTCGCTGCCACCAGTCAAGGCAGCGGTCGTAGGCGTCGGCGAAGGCACTACCCAGTTCTGCCTGCCCCTCCCGCTGCCAAGCGGGACCGAACCTCTCCGCCACCCACTCGAAGCCGTCGCGCAGTGACGTCGTGTACTTGAAACCGAGTTCGTCCCGGGCCCGGCGGCAATCAAAGACGTTGTTGTACTGGTAGTTCTCGACCAGCACGAAGGAATCATCGCCGAACACTCGGGCCAAGACCTCGGTCGGGATGGTAACCGCCCTCAACGGGGCACCCCCGAACGCCTCAGCCGCTATCTCCCAGTACCGCCGCCAGGTGACGACCTCATCGCCGGCAGCAATGTAGTCCCGGTTGCAGGCGCGGCTATTCCCGGTGGCAGCCACGAAAGTAGCACCCACGTCGGGCGCAAAGCACGCGCACCACAGCGAGCTCCCATCGCCGTGAAGTAACACCGGCAACCCGGCGGCGATGCGGGCCAGGTGGTAGCCCCGGTGGCCCAAGGGGTGGTTAGGGCCGTGGTTGGGCCCGCCGTAGGTCTGTGCCGGCCTGATTATGGTAAGTGCGAACGCCCCGTCACGGGCTGCCTGTTCCAGCAGTTCCTCAGAAGCGACCTTGCCTACGGCATAGGGGAAGCTCGGACGCGCCCCCCGAGGTGAGGCCTCTGTGATGGGGTAAGGGCCGCTCCCTTTTACAAAAACATCCGTGGTACTGCAGAAAATGACCTGGGGCACCATCCCCCCCACGGCACCTATGAGGGACCGCGCCTCTGCCGCCGTGTACCCGCACATGTCGATGACGCAATCGGGGCGCCAGCGCGCTATCGCTTCCCGAGCGCCGGAAACCTGATCACGCTGGCCCGTCATCCGCTTCACGCCCGCCGGGAGCTCGACCACCGTGACCCCACGGTTGTAAAGCTGGACCTCGTCGCCACGGTCAACCAGCTGTCGCACAATGGACTGGCTTATCAGCCCCGTGCCCCCCAATATGAGGACCTTCACAACGCACCTCCCATTCGCGGGCCTCCGGGCCGGTCACCAACCACACCTGGGCACTTCATCCCTTGATGGCCCCGCTCAAGCCGCTCACGAACTTGCGCTGGAACAGGATGTACACCACCACGATAGGGATTATGGAAAGGACGACGCCTGCACTGAGCAGCGTGATGTTCATGCTGTACTGCCCGTTCAGGGCGACCAGGCCGGCCTGCACCGGCCTCAGGTTGCTGTTGGTGATGAACAGCTCGGCAAACAGGAACTCGTTCCAGGTCCAAACCGTGTCGAAGATGGCCAAGGCGGCGATAGCGGGCCAGCTCATGGGCACCACGATCCGCCAGAGGATACGCAGGGGCCCGGCACCGTCGACCCGGGCGGCCTCGTGCAGCTCCCGGGGGACGGTGCGGAAGAACCCCCGCAGGAGAAGGGTGCCGAACGGGAGCCCGAAGCCCAGGTAGACCAGGATCAACCCCACCCAGCTGTTGAATATGTGCCAGTCCTGGAGCAGCGAATGCAGCGGGACAAGCGCGGCCTGGGGCGGGAAGATCATCCCCACCAGCACAAAGCCGAAGATGAACGTCCGCAACCGGCTCTCCCTATAAGCGAGCGAGTAAGCCAGCAGCGACTCGATGGTTATGGCCAATGGGACCTTGATCACCGTGATGATGGCGCTGTTGCGCATATAGGTCCCCATGCTGCCCTCGCTCCAGGCCTGCGAGAAGTTGCTCCAGGTGATACTGGTGGGGATAGAGATCAACCCGTGCTTGCTGAACATGGCGTCGGAATTTTTCATCGAGGCCATCACGACGAAAATGACGGGTAACAGCCAGATGACGCACAGCAAGGTCACGGCACCGATACGAAGGTACTTCCAGGCCCAGTGGCCGTTCTTACGAGCCCCGCTCCCCCGCCTCGCCACCGCCACTCGAGGGGTCGTCAGTGCGGCAGCGTCAAGCATAATTATTCCTCGCCGCTCTCCGGATAAAGCTCACGCCGAGGAGGAGGACAATAAGGACAAGCACTCCAGCCACCGCGGAGCCCTGCCCGAACTCACCGAACTGGAAACTGTCGAAGTACGTGAGCGTGCCAAGTACCTGCGTGTAGTCACCGGGGCCGCCCTGGGTCATAACGTAGATGATGTTGAACACGTTGAGCGACATGATTAGCGCCAGGGAGCCAGAGACGATGAAGCTCTCCCGGAGCAAGGGTATGGTCACCAACCTCAGCCGCTGCCAAGTAGTGGCGCCGGCGACTTCGGCCGCCTCGAGCAACTCCTCGGGGATACTCTGCAACCCGGCCAGGAAGATGATCATCATGGCCCCTACGCCCTGCCACAGGAACGCAATCAGCACCGAGTACAGGGCGAGATGGGGACTGGCCAGGAACTCCACGTCCCCCAGGCCGATGTTGCGGGTCAGAGTGTCCATGGCCCCGATAGTGGGGTAGTACATGAAGACCCACATCAGGCCGGCGGCCACGTTGGACAGGACGAAGGGCAGGTAGAACACGACCCTGACGATCGTTCGCCCCCGGAACGGCCGGTTGAGCCACAGGGCCACGAGCAGGCCGAGGGCAAGCACGCTCGGTACAAAGATCACGGTCCACGTCGCCGTGTTCTCGGCGGCCTGGCGGAACGTGGCGTCGTGGAAGAACTCGGTGTAATTGCCCAGGCCCACGAACTGGTGGACCCCCGAGAGGATGTTCCAGTTGAACAGGCTCGTGTAGACCGTATCGATTATCGGGTAGACAATGGCGATCCCGTAGGCAGCAAGGCCGGGCAGAGCAATCAGCCCGATCACCCAGTTGACCTTCCTCAGCCGCTGGCGGTCCCACCACTTGGCACTCCGAGGCCTCGGCGACGACAGCGCTGCCCCCCCGAGCCGGGCACCCGCGACGCCTGTCATTGCGCCCTCCCCCGAAGTCCCTTGCTGGTCCTAATCGCCACTACTCCGTTCTCCCTATTCTCAAAGCACTACAGCTCTGGCCCTGCGAGACAGTAACAAGCCTGTGGTCCCCATGGCGACCCACCTAGTCCACCGTGGACGGGCTCGCCGTGCGCTTGCCTCCGTCCGCCTGGGCCTCCAGGAACCAGGTACCCTTGGCGTCCTCCGCACGAGGCGCTACCTCGCGTCGTCGCCCGCCGCACCGATAAGGCGTTGCGGCGGGCGACGTGAGCATGAAAGACAACTAGCTAGGCCGGGTGAGGCAGGTCGGTCTCATGGCACCGGTTGATTGCCCCAGGGCCAGGCGCCTTTGTAACCTGCGACTGCGCTGGCGAGGAACTGCGCCGCTGCGGTGGGCGTCATGGTGCCCGTGATCACGCCAGCCTGGGCCTTGGAGAAGGAGTTGACCAGGGGCTGCGGCAGGATTTGGTCCGTGGGAAGATAGCCCACGCCCTCCTTGTTGATCAGGGCGGCAATGGCCTGTGCGTGCGGTTGCGACGCCGGCGGCGAGACGCTCAGCAGGGCGTCGGGCTGGGTCAACGTGCTGGCGAACTGCGTCAAGTTCGTTTTGCCGTCGTAGTAGTTCACGAACGTCAGAGCAGCCTGAACGTGCTTGGTATTGGCCGCGATCATTATCCCCTGCGAGAAGGTGCTCAACAGGTTGGGGCTCTCATCGGCCGGGAAGGGGAAGAAACCATAGTCGGCCATCGCCTGTTTGTTGGAGTTGATCGTGGCATCTTCCCACGGGCCCTCTAGCACCATCGTCGCCGATCCCTGGAACCACGGTATGTAGTCGTTGTTGGGGTTGATCGACATGAAACCGGGAGTGAAGTAGTCATCGACGGTCCACTGGTGCAGCGTGGTGAAAGCCTGGATCACCTGCGGGGAGTCCCACGACACCTTGCGGTCAGCAAGCGCGGTGTAGAAGCTGTTCTTGCCGTAATACTGCAGCAGCCCGTCGAAGAACCGCATGGGCATCCAATAGTCCTGGCCACCAAGCGAGATCGGCGTGTAGCCGGCCTTCTTAATTATCCCCAAATCAGTGGTGAATTGAGCGAAGGTGGTAGGCACACCGATGTGCAACTTGGTGAAGATGTCCTTGCGGTACCAGATGCCCATCCCGATGTTGTAGAGCGGCTCTTCCCACCACTTGTTCTTATAGGTGAGCAACTTGATGGCTAACGGAGAGAACTTCTTGGCCCAGTCCCCCTGCACTGCGTAAGGGGTGAGGTTCATGATCAGGCCGGCGTCCTCGTACTCGTGGGCCAGGGTGTCGCCTAGCCCCTCGAAGAACACGTCAGGCAGCGATCTGTTGCTGGCCCCAGTGGCCAAGGCAGCCAGGTAGGTGTCCGTCTGGTACTGAGTGAGCTTGACGGTGATGTTCGGGTATGCCTTCTCGAACGAACTGACGATCTGGGCCTCGACCGGGTTGGTGTCGTTGGTCCAGTACTGGATCGTGACCGGTGCAGTTCCGGCTGACGCCGCAGGGACGCTGGTCACGCCCCCGATCAGGCCACCCGCGGTGACGCCGGCGACCAATACGCTCAACCATTTGTTGCGTATAAGTGATTTCATTCGGTCTCCCTTCTGTGTGCGACTGATGACGTTGTTAGATGAAGCAACTGTCCGTGACGGAAGTGGACATCAACTGCGCTCATGCCTGCCCTCCCTTGCAGGCTTATTTCCAGACGATGACAACATCCCCGCTGGCCGGCCCGGCCGTGACAAGTGTTTCTCGGGGGGCCGAACCCCGGGCGGAGACCTCTGCTGGTGCTCTTGTGCGCAGGTCGATAGCCCGGATGTCGGAGATCTCTGAGGCGGCAACCGGTAGGCGCGCCTCCTGGCCGGGGGCGAGATAAGCCATACCACCGGCCCCTTGTTGGCCGTTGGTGGCGACCATGACGTCGTCTTCGCCCTCACGGTGCGTGTTCACGCCTTGCACCACCGGCACCGGCGTGACCAAGCCGCGCAGGACATTCTCGGTCCCCACCAGGCGCTCCGCTTCCATGACGCCGCGGCACACGGCCATGTCACGTGCTCCCTCGAACGACAGAGCTTCACGCCAGTCGGCGGGCTCGCCGGAGAACTGCGGGTTGGTGAAGGTACTGCCCGTGCGGTGCCATGACCACACGCCATGAGCGGCATACCCGGCGCCGGCCGTGGCTCCGGCGACGACGCTCTGCCACACTACGCGACGAACGTCCTCAGCCCGGTAGCGACGCTTCCGGCCCCCCAAGGCGTGCCCTTCGTAGCAGGGCTCCATGTCGATCGTCGGGCGCGGCGGCGGGCAGGACGAGTAGTACTGAGCCAAACGCCACCCAAGAGACTGCTCCTCGAAGTGGTGCCCCGACTGGTACATGAGCACGTCTACAAGCTTGTCCAGCGCAGCCGGCAGGAGGGCTCGAGGCTGAAGGTGGCAGCCGATCACCGCTCGGGGGTTGACCTTCCTCATCCCCTCGATCAACTCTGCGTAGAAGGGCTCCTCCTCGGGAGCCACGAAACCCGAGTCACCGCTGGCCACCAAGACCACATTGGGACGCAAGAGCAGTTCTTGGCAACGGGCCATGTAGTCGCCCAGCACCTCGTTGGACATGACAAACTGGGGCGACCGGGCCGACGCCCAGGTGCCGGCCACGTATGAGCACCAGACGACAACGAGGGTGCAGATCATTCCTTGTTCGGCCGCCTCATCCACCATCCGGGCCGCCCGGGAGAAGTAGCGGTCGTTGAACTGCCAGCGGGAGTGCTCCTGGACTTGGTCGATATCGAAGGCAGGGTCACTATCCGGGTTCAGTGAGCGATCGTGCAATATGGGTAGGAGCGAAACCTGCACGGCGTTGAACCCCTGGCGACGGCGGTAGTCGAGGTAATAGCTCCACTCGTCCGCTCTGGCGTCGGCAAACGCGCTCCACGCCGTGTCACCCAGGTAGAAGAAGGACTGGCCGTCCATCGACAGGGCTCTTCCAACGGCCCGAATGTCCATGCCTCGTCCCCCCGGAAGCCTTGGCCCGCTCATAGGAGGCGACTGCGCCCGAAGCGAGCCACGCCGTTGCCATTCATCAGAGGCATTCTGGCATTCCATCAGACCGTCTGCAAGCCAGCCGGTCGAATGTAGGACTCGTACAGGGTCGGACCGACGTTGGTGGACGTCATGGCCGGGCCAGGCCGCGCGCCGGGCACCCGGCGCGCTATTGTGCAGGCAGGAGTGACCAGCCGACTTGCTTGAACCCAACGAGCGCAAAGTCCAGTTCACCCGGGTTGAGCGGGATCCCGGGCTGGCTGACCGCGTGGCCAGCCAACTCCTCGAGATGATCGTGTCCCAGCAGTTCCGGCCTGGTGACCGCCTCCCACCCGAGCGTGAGATCGGCCAGGAGCTCGGCGTGTCCAGGACGGTGGTGAGGGAGGCTATTCGCGTCCTGAGCGGCAAGGGCGTGCTGGGGGTCAAGTCGGGCAGCGGTGTGGTAGTCACCCAGATCGGCCAGGAGAACGTAGCCGAGACCATGCGGCTCTTCATCCAGACGCGCGGCGGCCATGACGTAGACGGGCCCTTTTCCTACGAGAAGGTCCACGAGGTCAGGGAGATGCTCGAGGTTCGTGTCGCCGGCGTCGCCGCCGAGCGGGCCACGCCGGAAGATCTCGATGCGCTTCGCACCGCGTTCCAAGAGTTGGCCGATGCCGCCGACTCCGTCGAGCTCTCGTCGGTCAAGGACGTCGAGTTCCATCGGACAATAGCCAAGATCACCCACAACGACATGTACCTGATCATGCTGGACTCGATCCGCCACGTGCTCCTGGAGGTCAGGCGGGAGACCCTGGTGAAAAAGGAACGACGGCGCTTCGTGCTCGAGTTTCACAAGCGCATACTGGACGCCATAGAGCGCGGCGACAGCGACGGGGCGCGGCGGGCGATGTCCGACCACCTCGATGACTCGGCCGACATGTGGCGCTCCATCGGGGCGGCCCGGCGGGCGGCCAGCGGCCGGAGCCGACGGCCGGCACCACCAATCGAGGCAACCCGTCCCTGAGCGAGGGCCGCGCCTAGTGGGCTTCGGCCCGCTCGCCCAAGGTCACCAGCACCTTTTCGGCTTTCTCGGGGTGGTCGCGGAGTAGCTCCATGGCGCGTGGGGCTTCCTCAAAGGGAAAGCGGTGGGTTATGAGCTGCGCCACGCGCTTCGGGCTACGCCGCACCGTCTCCACGGCCTCGGCGAACAGGCCGGCGTTATTGCGCGAGCCGAGGATGTTGAGCTCCTTACGAGTGAAGTCGAGGACGGAGAGGGCCACGTCCTCCATGGATATGCCGACAACGACGACGGTGCCCGAGGGGGCGACGACGTCGGCCGCCTGGCGGATAAGGGCGGGTACACCCGTAGCTTCAACCACCACCGCGGGGCCGTCACCCGAGGTCCAGCTCTTGACCGCCCCTTCGACCGACTCGTGGGACACGTCGACCACGCGGCTGGCACCGAGATGGGAGGCTAGCTCCAGTCGGTTGGCAAGCTTGTCTACCACCATCACCTCAGCGCCCCGGTCAGCGGCACAGATCGTGACGGCCTGCCCGATGGGGCCGGCACCAAGCACGAGCACCTGGTCCCCGGCCGCCGCGCCCGAGCGTACGACCGCCTGGAGCCCGATCGAGACCGGCTCCACCAGGGCGGCGAGCTCAGCGGGCAAGTCCCCCACCGGGTAGCAACAAGAGACAGGCACCACGACTTCCTCCGCCAATGCCCCATCAACATGCGCGCCCATGACCTTGAGCTCCGAACAACAGTTCGGGTGACGGCGCCGGCAGGCGAAACAGGTGCCGCAGGGCAACAAAGGTTCGATGGCGACGAGCTCGCCAGGACGCAGGGCGCCCGTGTAACCGGGCCCGAACGAAAGCACTGTCCCGCAGAACTCGTGGCCCTGCACCAGGGGGTAGGTGGCATAGGGATGTTGCCCCCGGTATATGTGGATGTCCCCTCCGCACAGGCCTACGACGCCGACCGAGACCCGCACCTGCCCAGGACCAGCCTCGGGGGCCGGCAGGTCATAGAGGCCCATCTGCCCCGGCCCCGTTGTCAAGGCTGCTCGCATGACTGCGTCCTCCGTTCTGGCTCCCTCAGGAGCCCTGGTCCGTGCCCACAAGGGCAAGCACAAGAATGATCAAAGCACCCTTGACGATGTCCTGGGTCGCGACGGCGATGTTCATGACGTTCAGAAGGGTCGTGAGCAGGAGCAGGAACAGGGCCCCGCCCCACACTCCGACGACATTGGAGCGGCCGCCGGAAACCAACGAGCCACCGAGCACGACCACGGCGATCGAGTTCAACAGGTAGGGCTGGCCGATCGAGACCGACGGGGACACGTAAGTGGCCAAGAGAAGGCCCGAGATAGCGGCGAGCACCCCGCATACGACGTAAGAGATGATGATGACCCTTGTCACGGGCAGGCCGGCCAGGCTGGCAGCGCGCCGGTTCTGGCCCACGGCCTGCAGCGCTCGCCCGTAGGTCATGCGGTGAAGCGCTCCGCCGGCGACCAGGGCGAGCCCGACACAGGCTATGGCAAGCCAGGAAACGCCCCCGACGCTGCTCACCGTGAAGGCGTGCAACCCCGGGTCGGGTAGGGCCGAGAAACTCTGGGCCTGGAGCGAGGAGGCCGAGTACGCCATAAGGCCAACGCTGAGGGTGGCCACAATGGGCGGGATAGCGAGCACCAGGATGCAAAAGAGATTGGCGGCGGCAACGGCGGTACCTACCCCTATGGCGGCCAGAGCCCCGAGAGCAGCCCGGCCGCTCCCGCCGCTCATAACGCTTATGCCGACAAAACCCGCCAACGGCATTGTGTACTGGACGGAAAGGTCGATATTGCCATTGCCGCTGGTAATCACGAACATCTGGCCGATACCGACGATCACCAGGAAAGGAGCCAGCGCTATGGCCGCCGTCATCGTCCCTAGGAGCCCACGCCCGGAGACGGCTACGATACCGGCCCACATGGCAACGACGGCGAGGAACACCCATATCCAGGGCAACTCGACGGCCAGCGACTTGGCCGTGGCCCAGGCCCTGCGTTTATGCGGGGCGGGCACCCCGAGCTCGGCCGCCGTCATCGCACCCCGATCCGCAACAGCGCTCGCCCGGCCAGGACGGCGACGAGGATCATTCCTTGGGCACCGGCCTGGTAGGCGGACGAGACGTTGAAGAAGACGAGAAGCTGCCCGACGAGGGAGATGGAGAACGCCCCCATAACGGTGCCGACGGGGAGCGCCCGCCCGCCGGCGAACTCGCCCCCGCCCAGGATCACCGAAGCGATGGCGAGCAGGGTGTAGTTGGCCGACGCGTTGGGGTCGCCGGAGGACGTGATCCCCGTCAGGGCGAGCCCGGCGATGATGCCGAACACCGCGGCCAAGCCGTAACAAACGACCCGTACCCGCAGCATCGACCAGCCGTAGCGAGTGACCGCCAGGCGGTTGGAACCGGCGCCGCGCATCACCGTGCCATAGGCCGTGCGATTGGTGATGAGGTACCCGACGGCGGCGATCACCAAGGCGAACACGACTGCGGCCGGAACGAAGGAGGGTTCCCAGCTCATCAAGGACGACAGCCATCCCGGGGAATCCCCTCCGGGTATGGGGAAGATCACCAGAGCCCAACCGAGCCAGATGAACGACGCTCCGAGAGTGACAATTATCGATGGGATCTTGCGGAGATGGATGAGGGCGCCGGCGGCCATGTAGGCAAGCACGACCAAAATTAACAAGCCAACGGCGACCTCCGGGCTCGACTCCAGGAAGCGGGCCGAGATCACGTTGGCCAAGCCCACGAGGTAGCCCGTGCCGAGGTCGATGTCCCCCAGCACGATAACGAACATCTGCGACAGTGACGCGATAACAAGAGGGATAGCCGAGGAAAGGAGCAGCTCCAGGCCGCTCACACTGCGAGCCCCGGGGACGAGGACGAGGGTGCAGACCAGCATCCCGACCAAAGCGAAGGCGGGTAGGGCGTCCGACGTCGTTTGTCGCCAGTCGTCCAGCTCGTGCAGGCGCCGGTGACGCAACCGCTCTCGGGGCGCGGGGACGATCATGACGGTTTCCCCGAACCGAACGAGGCGGCGATCAGCTTGTCCTCGGTGGCCTCGGCGCCGGCTAGCTCGGCCGCGATGCGGCCCCCTCGTAGGACGTAGATCCGGTCACATTCCTCGAACTCAGCGTTCTCGGTCGAAAACCAGACAAAGGCCCGTCCCCGGTCCGCCTCCTCGTGGATCAGGCCGTAAGTGTCGTGCTTGGTGGCCACGTCCACGCCGCGGAACGGGTCATCGAGCAATACCAGGTCGGCCTGGCTGGCCAGCGCCCGGGCTACCAGGACTTTTTGCTGCGTACCGCCGCTGAGCTCGTCGATGCCTGAGGAGCGCTGACCCCGGATAGCCAAGCGGGCGATCCAGCGATCTACAAGCGCGAGCTCTTTGGGCGCGTTCAGGACGCCCAGCGAGCTGATCTCGCTCATGGCCGACGCCGAGGCGTTGCGCTTGAGATCCCAAAGAGAAAAAACACCTGCCCTCTGGCGGTCCCCCGTCACAAACGCCATTTCCCCGCTGCAACGAACGGAGCGGCTGCGCCAGCGCCGTCGGCACCTCCACAGTTCGAGCAGCAGGTCCTGCTGCCCCTGACCGTCGAGACCGGCGATGCCGACCACCTCGCCTCGGCGAACGGAAAACGAAACGTCGAACAGCCGGTGCGTCGACAGCACGCTCACGCTCAGGATCTGCTCGCCGACCGGTCGCAGGCTGCCCTTTGAGGCCTCCGCGGCGTCGACCGGCGCCGCTCCCATCAGGGCCAGCACTTCGTCATAGCTTGTCTCAGCCGATATCCGCTCGCCGACCACGCGGCCGTCACGCATGACGACGGTGCGGTCCGTGTTGTTGAGCACCTCCTGCATGCGATGGGAAATGACTATCGTCGAGACGCCTCCGGCGCGCAGACGGCGGAGGAAGTCGTAGAGTTGCTCGGCCGCCTCGCGGCTGAGGGCCGAGGTCGGTTCGTCGAGGACGAGAAGGCTGACTTCTTCTTCGCCGCCGATCACGGCCTGAGCGATCTCGACCATTTGGCGCTGAGCGAGAGGAAGGCGGCCGATCCCGGCCCGGGCGGAAATACGACTGCCAGGAAAGACGTTCTGAAGACTTTGGACGATCGCCTGGCGAGAGCGACGGCGCCAGCCCCGGCCCCGGAGCGCGGGCCGGGCCACGTAGACGTTCTCGAAAACGCGCAGCGATGGGCACAGGGCGAGCTCTTGGAAGACTATGCGGACGCCCCGGGCGTAGGCCTGGGCCAGTGAGTAGCCCGGGCCGGCGCGCTCGTGGTTGAACTCGATGGTCCCTGAATCGCACCGCGTGATACCGAGCACGACCCGCATGAGCGTGCTCTTCCCGGCTCCGTTGTGACCGACAATACCGAGGATTTCGCCCCGCCTGACCACAAGGTCCACCCCGTCCAAGGCCTGGGTACTGCCATAGCGCTTGGTAATGGCGCTGAGGCAGAGGAGGGAACCGCCCGCACGGGCTTCTCCCTCCTCTGCCTCGGAGGGGCATCGTTTCGCCGTCTGTTTGCTCACGTGCCGCGGCCTCACTTAGCCCTTGTTGTCCCGCCTGTTCAAACGGTCGATGTGGAGATCGGCGGGTAGTAGAGGTGGTGCGCGGCGATCGCCGTTATCTCCTGGTTGAACTGTGCTTCAGTCCACAGCCAGGCGCAAACCTGCTGTGACGGCACGACCTTGATCCACTGGGTGAGCGTGCTCGGCGTGACCTCGATGTTCGGGAAGGTCAGGTTCCTGGCGAAGTGCTTGCCCTGGAGAAGCTGCAAAGCCTCCCAGAACGCCGCTGCCGCCTGCCCGGGCTCGGTGCGGTAGGAGTAGGCGTTGTACCCGTCCTTTTGGTGCTGGGCCATCCAGAACCGCAGAGCCAGCCCCGTATTGTCGTACACGGCGCAAGGCAGGGGACGCTTGGCGTTGAGGAACGCCTCCACGGCGCCGTAAGAGCTGCCGCCGGTGATCACCCCCTGTACGGTCGGGAGGCTCGGCAACACACTAGCGATGGCCTGCTCGGTCGTGGAATTGTCCGCCTCGCCCACCACCGTCGATGCGATTTTGATCTTGGGGAACATCTTGAGCTCGGCCAGCTGCTGGTGGTAGATCTCCTCCGACGGCGCCGAGCCGACCACGCCCTGGGCCACGATGACGTTGCCGGTGCCGTGCATGCACGACCCGACCAGCTGCGCCTCCTCTTGGCCGTAGAGGCTGAAGTTATCGGCGAGGTTGTACTCGCAAGGGGCCGAGGCCAGCGAGTCGAACACCAGGACGGTTATGCCGGCCTGGCACGCCTCCTTGATGGTCGAGTTCAGGGCCGTGGGTGACGCGGCATCGATCAACAGAGCGTTGACATGTTCGAGAATAAGGCTCTTGATCTGTGAAATCTGAGTCGTGGCGTCATTGTCTGAAGTGTTCTCAACCTTGTAGCCCGAGATGAGGCCTTGGCTCTCGGCGGTCTTGGCCGTCTGCTCGAAGATGTTCACCATCGTCTGGCGCCATGTGTTGCCCAAAAACGAGTTGCTGAGAGCGATGACGTATTTACCGCTGGCACCGGCCGGTGCCGCACCTGCCGCCGTCGAAGCGATCGAGCCGCCCGACCCGAGCAGTGCGGCGGCAACAACGAGGCCGGACAATCTAGTGAACCAATGTCTTTTCACTTGAGCTCCCCTCCGTTTTGTATATCGAGGTAATGCATTGTTGCAATACCCGAGTACCGCGTCGGCGTTTGCAAGACGACGCCCTGTTTTTCTGCTTAGTGCCGCTCTCGGCCATTGCAGCCGTACCGATCGGTGCCTCCGCCCGCGGCGAAGCGAAGACAAGCTCGAGATGTTCCCGTCGCCGCAGCCCTCGTTGGGCCCAACGACCTCAATACAAGCGGCATATGCCCCCCAGGACAGTTGCCCCAGCTTGGCATACCATCAGATCGTGTGCAAGTCCACCGCGCTGACAACTCGGCGTTCCCGCCTGTCGCGCTGGGCCGGAACAGTTCGCGACAATGAGTACAGCTAAGGTGGTGTGACTTTCAGACGGCGTACAACGGCATTTCGCCCCGGAGCGCCCGCAGGCAATTCTCGATGGCCATCTCGCCCATCCGGCGCTGTCCCCCCTGGGTGCGACCACCGAGGTGAGGCGTCAGCACTACATTGTCGAGGCCCAACAATGGGCTGCCCACGGGCGGCTCATTGACGAATGCGTCAATACCCGCCCCACCCAAGCGGTTGTCGCGCAATGCCGCGGCCAGTGCGGCTTCGTCGACGAGCTGCCCTCGTGCCGTGTTGATGAGCAGAGCCCCCGGCTTCATGAGCCGCAGCTCGTCGTGCCCGATGAGGGCCCCCGGCACTTGTTCGGCGGCGGCGTGCAACGACACGACATCGGACGCCTTCAACAGCTCGGCCAAAGACACGAAGGTAACGTCGTGCTCAGCTGCGAAACCCTCATTGGGGTACGGGTCGCAGGCGAGGACGCCCATGCCGAAGGCTCGGGCACGGACACAGACCGCCTGGCCGATCCGGCCCAGCCCCACCAGCCCAAGGGTGGCGTCCCTCAGCTCCATGCCGAAAAAGGGCTTCCACGAACCCAGCCGGGTGCTGAGGTGAGCAGGCACGATCTTGCGCGCCAGCGCCAACAGCAGCGCCATCGTCAAGTCAGCAACCGAGTCGTGGATCGTGCCCGGGGTGAAGGAGACGACGATGCCTCGGGCCCGGGCCGCGGCCAGGTCTATGGTTTCCAACCCGACACCGTGTTTGACGATCGTCTTTAATTGGGAAGCCGACTCTATGACGCGTGCGGTCAGCTCGTCTGTCCCGGTGATGATGGCGTCGACCCCGTCCAAGGCCCGAAGGAGCTCGTTCTCGTTGAGAGCGCGGCCAATCGGGTTGGGGACCACGGCACAACCCGCCCGCTCCAGCTCAGTGATGTGCTCGGGGAACAGCTGGCCGAACGACCGGGAGCCGATCAGCACTGTCCACCGGGGCGGCACCGGAGGGATCCCCCCAGACTGGGGCCCGGGTTGCGCGTTCATTGCGTCGCCCGCCGTGGGTTGTCCGCCGGCCTCGTCAGCAGTTGCGCCGCGCCTCCGAGCGGGTGCGTCTGGGCCAGCTCGGCCAGGTCGAAGCCACGCCAGCGCTTGGTCAGTAGGCACAAGGCGTCACCGACGGCGCCGTGCGCCAGAGTGCTACCGAAGGGGAGCACGCCCTCACCTTCGCCGGCCTGGTCCGTCTCGATCACAACAACGAGTTGGCTCAAACGCGCCAGCTCCGACGTAGCGTCGGCGGTCCACGCCATTACCGCACAACCGCGCTGGGCGGCGATGGCGGCGAACTCGTTGATATCGGCGCTCTTGCCCGCTTTGGACAGGGCGATCATCACGTCGCCGGGCGCCACCATCGCCGATTCACCGTGGAGGGCATCGCTGGGAGGAATGAAAAAAGCTGGCATCCCGCACGTGGCCAGGAGGTGTGCCAGGCGGTAGGCCATGGCGCCCGAGGTCCCTGACCCGGTCACGAAGATGCGGCCGGTGCACCCCGCTACCAGCTGGACGGCCTGCACGAAGGTCTCGCCCAACTGCTCGGCCACGGCCGTCACAGCCCCGCCTTCGGCCCGCACCAAGGCCCGGGCTTCCCGCAGGATGTCCGCGCTCCCCATTGGCGCCTCAGCCATGGTCCCCCGCCTCGCCCGCGGCCGCTATACGCATTTCGGCTATCGCCTCCGCCATGTCGGCGGCACCGTAAATGCCGCCACCTATAGAAATGGTCGCCGCGCCCGCCGCCACCAGATCGCTCACGTGTTGGCGCCTGACACCCCCAGCGGCCTGGATGTCGACTTCGCCCGCAATGGCGTCTACCATTTCCCGTACGGCACGCAGGCGCGCCAGGACCAGAGGGTCAAACGACCCCTGGGCTCCCTCGCCGGTCACCCGTGACAGCAGAAGGACCGAATCGACAAGGCTGACAACCGGGCCCAGGTGGCTTATGGGCGTGCCCAAGGTTAATGCCAGACCGATCTTGCAACCATACGTCCGGGCCAGCCTCAGAGCCTCGTAGGGCAACGGCAGGCATTCGATATGGATGAGCACAAGGTCCACCCCCGCGTCCACCAGGGAGGGCACCATGCGCAACGGCTCCGCCGCTCCCAGGTGCACTTCGAAAGGCAGCTTGGTCAGCGGGCGCAGGGCGGCAATCGTGCGGGGCGCGAAACCGATGTCAGGGACGAAATGGCCGTCGAAGACGTCGATGTGGACAAAATCCAAACCGGCGGGCTCCAGCCGGCCGATCTCGTCTCCCAAACGACTGTGGTCACCGTTGTAGAGGGCCGCCCCTAGCCGTACGCCTTGGGGGCGGGGGCTTACGGCCGAGGGCCCGGGCATAACGGTTACTCCTCTGGGTCAATGGCAATAGCCCGCACCGGGCTGGCGTCCAGTTCGGTGATCGGCAGCGGCAAGGCGATCAGGTAGACGCGCTTGCTGCGCAGCTCTACCAAGTTGTTCATACATTCGATGACCGGCACGCCGGCGTAGTTGAGGATCTGGTGGTTGGGATGGTGGCTCACTCCCCGCACTTCGAAACCCGAGCTGTCCGTGCCCAGGCAGTTGATCTTCCTGTCATCGACGAGCCATCGAGTGGCCTCTTCGGTGATGTACGGCCGGTCATGCGACTGCGGTGTGCGGTACTGGACGTGCCGTCCCGTCATGACCAGTACCCGGTCGCCCACTTCGATGTCGCCCGCCTTTTTCATTTCCTCCAGGCTGATCGGCTCATTGACGCCCTTGTCCCGGAAGTCAAGCACGATGGCCGGCCCCATCAGGCGGTCGATGGCCAAGCCGGCGGCATCAGTGCCATCCCACAAAAAGTGGAGCATGGCTTCTACGTGGGTGCCCACGTGCGACCACATGTAGACGCTGCTCATAATGTCGCCTTCAGGCGTGTTGCGGTCGCCACGGTGGGTTACCTCGAGCGTGTACTGCTCGGCACCCGGGTAAAGCCGGTGGCTCAGGTCGACAACCCGACCTTTCGGGATGCTGACCATAAAGTCGGTCGGTTTCGTCTCGCCTACTGCATTTGCCATAGATCCTTCTCCTTTGCAACTAGGGTCATGCGGCCTTCAGCCAACCGACGCGCTCCATGCACCGGCGGGCTCCGAACGCGCACCGGCTTCGCCGGTGCGGACAACGTAACTCTTGCCCCCCGCCGCCTCCATGGACGCGGCAACCTGCTCCTCGTGCCCCGGTTGGCACAAGGCGATCACGATCCCGCCACAACCTGAGCCCGAGATTTTGGCGCCCAATGCTCCCCCCGCTATGGCCGCCTCGACCAGGACGTCGCTTTCGGGACAAGAGGTGCCCATCTTTTCCTGGAGCAATTGGTGAATGTTCATCAGCCGGCCCAGGCTAACCAAGTCCGCGTCCTCAAGGCCGGCCATGAACCGCTCTACCAGATAGCCCATATCGCTGAAAATATGCATGCGCGACGGGCGTTCTTGCAGCCACAATCGCAGGTGAGTGTTTACTTTCGAGGTCTTGTGCTCGATAAGGGTGTCGCCGACAACCAAAGGGAGAGGCACATCGTATGGCAGTCGCACGGCACCATCGTCGAGGGTGTAGCTGATCAAGCCTCCATAGGTGCACGTGCTGCTGTCCAGGCTGGAGCCGTAGCCGCCATGAGCGATGACATCGCCCTGCCAGGCGGTGAAGATAACTTCCTCAGCCGACAGGTCTAGCCCCGACGCCTGGGCCGCGGCCAGGACCATCGAGGTAAAGGCGGCGGCACCTGAGCCGAGCCCCGACCCGATCGGCGACGTCGAACGCCACTCAACGTCGAGCCCTGGGACCTGTGGGTTATGGGCCAGGGTGGCCATGACGTAACGCGCCGGGACAAAGAAGTCCTTGGTCAGCGCGGCCAGCTCGCTGAGCGCGTTTGCCTCCCGCAGAGCGTCGACCTGAGCCTTGAAAGCGGCCAACCTCTCACGGCTGCCCTCTTCGCTAAGGGCGCCGGAGGCCAGGCTGTAGCCACTGTCCGGCCGCACGGTCACGCGGCACCAGGTCCGCAAATCCACCGCGGTCGTTATGTTGGCCTGTCCCCGGTGAACGCCGTGCTCCCCAAAAAGGATCACCTTGCCGGGTGAGGATGCTACCGCCTCGGTCACGCAGGTTTTCCCGGCTCAGCGCCTGGGCAGCTGGCATGCCATATGACACTTAGACTATCTCCCGGTCCGAGCAAGCGCAAGTGCAGCTAGCCGCTAGCGCACCTAGTCGGGGCTGAGGTCCAGCAGTCGGTCAGCACCCACAGCCAGCGCCTTACAGGCGGGGCGCTCGGACTTCTAAGCGCGGGCGACCGCCCGGCCGTCTGCGCACCACAGGAACGCTCGGAGTTGCCGGTACCGGCTACGCGCACCCGGCCGGGGTGTCCCCGAGCGTCGACGGTCGCTCGTCGCGGGGTTATGTCGCCAGTACCGGTCGACGAAGGAAGATGCGATAGTAAATGACGGTACCGAGGGCACCATTTTGAGTTCTCTTCCAGGATCCTGGGCAACAGGTCACCGCCGCCCTTTCCCCTACGGGCAGCGCCCAAGCTGCTGGGGCCAGAAATTGAGGCACCCTCGAACTGTTGCGGGACGAGGTCATCGTGGCCCTGGCGTAAGCGCGCCGACGGCGCCGGTAACCAATCGCCGGCCCGGTGATTTGACCTAAGGAAGCAGGTTTTGGTATGCTGCATGCCGACTGATCGTCCGATCATAGCTTTTCGACGAGCCCGCGGGCCAAACGCCCGCCCAGCGGCATAGGGAGTGACGAACATGCAGGTGGCAATACTTGGAGCGGGCGGGAACATGGGCCGGCGGATCAGCGGGGCCCTGCAGGGCGACGACTCTTACAAGCTCCGCCTGATCGAGCCCGGCGAACGCGGCCGCGGTTTGCTGGCCGAGATGGGCCTGTCGGTGGTCGACCCGGAGCCCGGCCTCGAGGGCGCCGAGGTCGTTATCTTCGCCGTTCCCGATTTCATCGTGCGCGATGTGGCAGCGGACATCGTGCCCAAGCTGGACCGGGGCACGAGCATGCTGTTCCTCGACCCCGCCGCCATTGCCGCCGACCGGATACCGCATCGCTCCGATATCAATTGCTATGTCACCCACCCCACACACCCGCCCCTCTACAGCCTGCTGAGCGAGACCGAGCCAGAGGCCCGGGCCGACTACTGGGGCGGTGGGCTGGCACGCCAGGCCATCGTCTTCGCCGTCGCCTGGGGAGACGCCGGGCCCATTTCCGACCAGGTGGAGAAGCTGGCCATGACGATGTTCGCCCCCGTCACGCGCTCGCACCGGATAACCGTCGACCAGATGGCGATGCTCGAGCCCGCCCTCAGCGAGACCCTCACCAACGGTTGCATCGCCATCATCCGGGAGGGCTTGTCCCGTGTGGTGGAGGCCGGGATCCCCGAAGAGGCAGCGCGTGACTTCCTCATGGGGCACTTCCAGATCGGTACCGCCATCATCTTCGAGCAGCTCAATTGGAAGCTCTCGGCCGGCGCTCAGATGGCGTTGGACAAAGCCCGCAGCGCTCTGTTCAAGGATGACTGGTTCAAGATCTTCGAGCGCGAGTCGATCATGCAAAGCGTTCGGGAGATAACCGGCGGCGACTGACCCATCGAGTACGGGCCGATGAGGATCGGGATCTCGTCCTACACCTACACGTGGGCCGTCGGCGTTCCCGGCCACCTCCCGGCGCAGACCTTGGGCGTGCTCGACTTGGTCGAGCGTGCTCATTCCCTAGGTGTGCCCGTGCTCCAGGTGGCGGACAACCTGCCCCTCGACCAGCTACCCGAAGACGACCTCAACGCCTTGGCCGCGCGTGCACGTGCCTTGGGCGTCTCGATAGAAATCGGTACCCGGGGCATCGACGCCGACTACATCGCCCGGTACCTCTCACTGGCCCAGCTTCTGGGCTCTCCCTTGTTGCGGGTCATAATCGCCCAGAAGGGCCGTGAGCTCACCCCGGACGAAGCCATCTCCATCTTGAAGCCCCAACAAGACGCCTTCGAAAGCGCGGGGGTAACTCTGGCCATTGAGAACCACGACAAGTTCTCAACCGACGAGCTGGTCCATGTGGTCCAGGAGCTCGGGACCGACTGGGCCGGTATATGCCTGGACACGGTGAACTCGTTCGGCGCTCTCGAGGGCCCTGGTGTCGTTGTCGACAAGCTTGGCCCCTTCGCCGTCAACCTGCACGTGAAGGACTTCGCCGTGCGGCGGGCCGAGCACATGATGGGTTTTGAGATCGAGGGGCGGCCGGCCGGCGAAGGACAGCTGAACGTCACCTGGCTCTTGGACAAGCTCGGCGCCCGTGACCGCAACCTGAGCGCCATAATCGAGCTGTGGACGCCGCCAGGCCCGACCCTTGAAGCGACCATCGCCACCGAAGGCGAATGGGCCGAGCGGAGCGTCCACAACTTGAAAAAGCTGCTGTGCGTTCAAAGCTGATGCCGGCTCAAGCACTAGGTCGGGGCGCCCTTTTTGAAGGCCAGGTCGTCACGTGGTAGGGCCGTCACAGTCACCCGAAGAGATCCTGGGGCTAGGCACTGCGGGTGGGGCGCCGGAGATCCTGCAGCTCGGCCAGGTGACGGCGCGCCTGGAGCTGCCGGCGGTCCGCGCCGTTAGCTGCGCCGGCTCCGAAGTCATCCAGGCTGTCCTGGTGGCGGTCAGGGACCGCAACTGGGGTACAGTCCCGGCCACGCTGAGCCGCATCGACCGCGATATCTCCCCCGGGAAGACCATGGTCCGGTTTTGTTGCACGCATGACAACGACGATGTCGGCTTCGTCTGGGACGGCCAAATAGCGGTCCGGGCCCTGGACCAAGGGACCACTGTGATGACGTACGCCATGACCGGCCACGCCACGAGGGCCTTTTTGAGCAATCGGGTAGGCCTGGTCCTGCTCCACCCCCTGGCCGTGGCCGGCCAACCGCTGTCCTTGAGGTCAACGTCGGGGGTTTCGAAAAGCGTGTTCCCAGCCGAGGTTTCTCCGTGGCAGCCGTTCTTCGACCTGACGGGCATGGCATATTCAGTTGGCGACGCCAAGGTGGACATCTCGTTCGAAGGGGACGTGTTCGAGACCGAGGACCAGCGCAACTGGACCGATGCGTCCTTCAAGACCTATTGCCCGCCCTTGCGCCTGCCCTATCCCCGTCCCTTCGAGGCCGGCGAGGAGCTGAGCCAGCGGGTCGTCGTCCGGCTCGCTTCGGGCCACACGCCTTCCCACGCGGCCCCGGCCCGCTCTGCTCCCATTGAGATCCGCGTCGGCAGCGCGAGCGCCGCCCGGGTGCCGGCGCTCGGCTTGGGCGCTAACACCGTTGGCGATGATGAGGCTCGAGGTGACGTCAGACAAGCCCTGCGCCGATTAGGGCCGGCCCATCTCCACGCCGTGGTAGAACCCAGCCAACCGCTCTGGGAGCAAGGCCTTCGTCGAGCCGCCGGCACTGCCCTGGAGGTGGGTGCCCAGCTCCAGTGCGAAGTGGTAGTGGACGACGTCGACCAGCTGAGCGATGTGGCCCGCGCGCTGGCGGAGGCCGTGGGCGACCCGCCCGTCAACCTGGCCCGGTTGATGCTGTTCGACAAGACCACGTCGGTGACGACACCGGCCCTAGTGGCAACCTGGCAGTCGCTGGCCGACGAGCTCCGGCTCACCCCCGAAATCTTCGGGGGGAGCCGGGCCAACTTCGTCGAGCTCAACCGGGCCCAGCCTCCGTACGGCCTCCTTGCCGGCGTCACCTTCGCCGTCAACCCCCAGGTGCACGCCTTCAGCAACGAGGAAATCCTCCAGACCCTCCCCGTGCAGGAAATCGTCGCCCGCCAAGCGATCTCGATGGCGGAGGGCCTGCCCCTGCACGTAGGACCGGTGACACTGCTTCAGCGGTTCAACCCGGTGGCCACAGACAAGGTGAGGGCAACCGGACCGGAGACGGACCCTCGCCAGAACTCCTTGTGGGCGGCGTGCTGGGCTCTCGGCAGCGTAAGCGCGTTGGCCAGGGCAGGGGCGAAGGTCCTTACCTACTTCGAGACGGTGGGGCCCCGGGGAGTGATGAGCCCCGGAGGGGAGGGTTCGCCCTCACCGCTCGGGTTATACCCGGTTTACGAGGTGTTCCGCCACCTGGCTCATCATCGCCGGTCCAGATTGGTTCATCTCGAAACGACCGATGACAACGCCCTGACCGTCCTTGGCCTTGCTGACGAGGGCGACGTCACCGTCTTTGTCGGCAACCTTCGCCCCAGCGCCACCGAGTTCAAGATCGAGGGGAACAGCCTTTCCTTCCGCTACGAACTGCTCGACGTTGCCGCGGCCGAGCGGATGCTGGGGGACCACGCCGGGGTTCCCGAGCAAGGGCGGCCCTTGACGGGGACTGTCCAGTTGCAGCCTCACGAAATCGCGGTGATCACGGCTCGCCGGGGATAACCGGGCGGACAGCCCGCACGGCTGCGGGCCGACCTTCAGTCCTACCAGGGGCTGCCTGACAGGAAACCCCCGTCGACGAAGATTATCTGCCCGCTTATGTACGACGATGCCTGGCTGGCGAGAAGGATGGCTGTAGCGACGAGCTCGTCCGGCTGCCCCCCTCTACGCATGGGGATCCTGCCCTCCATCCAACTACGACGAGCTGGGTTGTCCCACACCGGGACCGACAAAGCGGTGCGCATGAAGCCAGGTCCAATAGCGTTGACCTGTATGTTGTATTGCGCCCACTCGACGGCCATGGTCTTGGTCAGCTGCGCCACAGCCGACTTGGTGCAGCCGTAGACCGAGACTTCCGACAATGCGATGGTCGAAGTCAGGGAGCCGATGTTAATTATTTTCCCGCCTCCATTGTCTTTCATTACCCGGGCTGCCGCCTGGCTCAAAAAATATAAGCCGCGCAGGTTGACCCCGGTAATCCGGTCGAAAATCTCCGGCGTGACCTCAAGGATCGGCTCACGGCGGTTAATGCCGGCACAATTGACTAAAATGTCGATCGAACCATGGTCGTCGACGACCTGCTGGACCATCGACGGCGCAGCCGGCACGTCGGAAACGTCGGCCTCCACGGTGGATACGGCATAGCCCTCCTGCTCGAGCCGGGCGTGCACTTCACGCAGGCCCGCTGAGCCGGGTAGATCGGCAAGAGCCACTGCGGCACCCGCTCCCGCCAGTCCCTCCGCCAGCGCCGAGCCCAGGCCGCCCCCGGCACCGGTCACCAGCGCGGTCTTACCCTTCAAGCCGAAAAAACGTTCTAGTGTGCCTGTCGTCTCCATTTGCGACCTCCTCGCTGCTTTGGCTCCCTCACAGCCACCGGCCGGCCGGGCCCTTCTTGAGCACGGCGTCGAGCCCGGCCGAGGCGTAGGCGGCGAAAACGAGCCGCACTGTCTTCAGATTGTCATCACCTGTGGTTTCCGCCGGCTGGCCGTCCCGCAAGGCAGCCAAGAGGTTGGCTTGGCACGGGACGATGCTGGCGTGGACAATATCGTGGCCGGGGTCGGCCCACGGGTAGCGCGGGGGCGGGCAACGACGGGCCAGCGTGCCCGCCTCGGTTGTCACCCGCACCCAGTAATCAGGCGTTACTTCGACCGATCCCCGGTCGCCCTCGACAAAAATGAGCGTTTGCGGGAAGCACTCCCTCTCGAGGTGGTTCTCGGCATAAGCCATTTCGCACAGCACGGTGACATCACGCTCGGTATTCATCATTACCGTCGCCACGTTTTCGCCTTTGATATCATCGCGCACCCGCCGGTGCTGGCAATACGCGCTTGTGGGCTCACCGAACAGGAACCGGCCCACGTCCAGGATGTGGCTTCCCAGATCCATCAGGATAAACTGGTCAAGCTCACGCAAGAACGGTTGGTTCTTGAACACCGGGTGGCCTGAGATCATGTCGACCCGCGCCCGGAAGGGCTTGCCTATCGTGCCCTCGGAGAGCACCTGGGACACATATCTGATCGGGACTTGCCAGCGCCAGTTCTCGTGGACCAGCAGGGGCACGCCCGCGGCGTGGCACTCGGCCACCATGGCCTCGGCGCCGGCTGCCGAGGGTGCCATCGGTTTCTGGCAGATCACGGCTATCCCGTCGGCGGCGGCCAGACAGGTCAGCTCCTCATGGCTCTCGACACCGGTCACGATGTCGACGAAGTCAAGACGTTCACTGGCCAGCAGAGCCTTTGGGTCGTCGTAAACGGCGGGGATGCCGAACTCCCTGGCCAGGGCCTCGGCTTTCGAGCGAGTCCGGTTGTACACCGCCACACACTCGGCCCCCTCGAGCTCACGCCAGGCCCCCAGCTGGAACCGGGACCAGAACCCAGCGCCAAAGATGGCGAACCGCAGCGGGTGGCCCATGGGTGTCAACCTTCCCGTAGCCCCGGCGCCAGTAGGCCCTGTCTATGGTATGCCATATGACGTGTAGGCTAATGGCGGCGAGGGCCGAGCGCAAGCGGACTGTTTGGACGAGCTCGGGCTCGGCATGCCCCCGGCTGCCGTTACCCACCAGGGCAAATGCAGCCTCGCCGAGGCTGCCCCTTGGCTGCCAACTGGGGGCCCGTGGTCCGCCTGCGCCCACCGCCCTTACCAGGGCTTATCTGGTCTGCCTGGTGAGTGGGTGGGCCAATGCCTAGCCGGGCGGGAAGCCCGCGGGATGGGCCGTCCCCCTCCAGAGAGGAAAGGCCCTCTGACCAGGGAGGCGGCGAGCGGAATCGAACCGCTGTAGAGGGCTTTGCAGGCCCTTGCCTGAACCACTCGGCCACGCCGCCCAGGGCTGTACCGAAGGACTTACTGTACAGCCTGCCGCAACACCGCTGTAACGTCGGCGCTGGTCGACGACATGCCCCTCTCCGTGAACGCCCTCGCTAAGCAACAACGCCTGGCCATCGCCGCCGCGGCCGCCCTCACCGCCGCGGCCGGGGCGATGGCCGGTGCCGGCGCGCCCAACGTGGCCCGGTTTGTCGTTGCCGGCCTCGCCCTGGCGGCGCTGGCGGTCCTGGTGGGCGAGGCGATCGAGCAGATCGGTGAACATCTCGGTCCCGGCCCGACCGGCCTCCTGCAGTCCAGCCTCGGCAACCTGCCCGAGCTCATGGTGGCCATCTTCGCCCTGCGAAAGGGGCTCACGTCAGTGGTCCAGGCCGCGTTGGTGGGTTCCGTCCTGGGCAATGTCCTGCTGGTGCTGGGGGCAGCGTTCCTGAGCGGAGGGGCGCGGCACGGCACGCAGAGGTTCCGGCCCGAGGCCCCCCGGATGCTCGTCACGCTGCTCACGCTGGCCGTGGGCGCCACCGTGGTCCCCACGCTGGCCGTACGGCTCGAGACCCCGGCTGTTCACCACGCCGCCGCTCTTTCGGACGTCGCCGCCATCGTCCTGCTAGCCGTCTATGTGATCAGTATCCCTTTCTGGTTGAGGGGCGGACCGGACATGAGCCCCGACTCCCGGCCCGCGCCGGGGGCCCCCGACGCGGCACCCGCCCGGCAAGCCCCGAAGTGGTTGTCGACGGCTCCAGCGGCTCGCCCACTATGGCCTTTCGGGCTGGCCGTAGGCCTCCTGGCCGGCGCCGGCGTGGCTTCGGGCGCGGTTTCCGATTGGTTCGTCACCGCCTTGACGCCCGCGACCCGGTCCCTCGGCATCTCCCCCATGTTCACGGGCTTGGTGATCGTGGCGCTCGCGTCCAACGCCGTCGAGAACGCCGCAGGCATCCGCTTCGCTTGGAAGGCCCGCCCCGACTACGCCATCAGCACCATCCTCAACAGCCCTCTCCAGATCACCCTGTTGCTGACACCAGTGCTCGTACTGGTCAGCCCCTTGATCGGCCCGTCCCATCTCACCCTGGTCTTCCCGCCTCTCCTTGTCGTCGCCCTGGCCGTCGCCGTCGTCGTAGTCGCCGTCGTGGTGTACGACGGCGAGTACTCGTGGCTCGAAGGCGTGGCCCTGATCGCGCTCTACATAATTGTGGCCGCCTCCCTATGGTGGGGTTGAGCGCCTCGGAGGGTAGGGCTGACGGCCATCGACAACCCGCAGAGCTCGGCAGACGAGCGCGCCGGCAGTTGCAGTACCAAATCCTCCCCGGGGACCGAGTCGCTCAGCCACACGTGGCCGCCGGACGGCACTCTCACCTGGGGGCCCTCGAGGGCCGTGCCGCCGGGCAGGCCCTCCAGCCCCCAGGGTCGGGCCAGGTAGACGAGGACCAGACCTCCAGGGGCGCCCAGCGACACCCAGAAGGTAGCGGGGACAGCAGCGCCGGCCGGCCCAAACCTAACTGAAGACGGGAAGGAGCGGGCGAGGTAGCGACCGGCCGAGGTGACGAACACGCAGTTGCCCGGGCCGGTGGGCCAATCCCCCGGGACGGACCGGTGGGGCCCCCGAAGGCCGGAGATCCGGCTCACGCTCAGCCCGACCACGCCCAGGAGCTGGAAACGCCCCTTGAACAGCGGGCCACCCTTTCCGGTCAGGTCCAGCCAAGACTCGTCGTTCAACAGTTCACCTGTCGTCATGAGCCCCGGCCGGGCCCGGGGCAGTAGTCGCTCACGGTAGAGGTCGGCCAGCAACCCCGGCGTCAGGTACCCGGCCGCGAAGCCGCTCGCCCAGATGGGGTAGGTGTTGATCGCCCGGGCCAACTGCGTATGCGACTGGAGCAGGGCGCCGGTCGTGACGATTTCGTTCTCGAGACCTCGGACGTAAATCGTGCGGCTCCGGGCGAAGCGGGCCCCGGAGACCACGTTGCCGGCGGTGGCGGCCACCACCAGGAGCACCAGCACGACCCGGGCGACAGCGGCCGCTGCCCCCCTTGACGACGCCTGTGGCGGCCCCGCCGGGCTGCGGGCCAGCGCCGAGACGGCAGCCGAGATGAAAAGGGCGAGGGCGGGCATGAGAAGCGCCGCTCCGACGTAGGCATAGCGGGAGGGGGACTCGGTGGCACTGATGCGGTCACGCCCGACGGCCGCCAACAGGTAGAACAGGACCGCCCCGGCCGCCCCGCCCAGGGCGGCGGGATGGCGCCGGAAAAGGCTGACCGAACACCACAGCAGCCAGGCCGCCACAACGAGGGCCAGCGGGCCGCCCAACGCGCCCCGACCGGCGATGTGGCCCAGGGCCTGGGAGAGATTGGTGGCAACGAACTCGGGGGCTTTGGCGAAGACGGACGCGTCGACGGTGTCCCCGGTGTCCTTCAGCCCCGTGTGACCAGCCAGGGCGAACCAGAGGACGAAGGCGCCGAGCGGCACCGCCAGCGTGCGGACGGTCCGCCTCCAGCCACTACGTGACAAGACCACCACACCGAGCGCCAGCGCGGTCGCCAGCCCGACGGTCGAGCACATCAACGCGGCCAGGGCCAGGGCCGCCGCCGTCATGTCGCGTCCCCATGGGCCCGTAAGCCGGGGCGCCCTGGCCCGCATAGGCCCTTCAGCAGCCTCCATGGCTAAGAACCCGAACAGCAACGACGACACGAACCCGATCTGGAAGGCCCACGTCAGGTTTTCGGCGCCCGTACCAAGCAGTGCGAACAGCAGGGCCACGGCCGTGGCCAGCCAGACGTCGGCCCCCTCCCGCAGGCAGCGGCGCCAGATGAGATGGACAACGGCCACGTGCACGAGCAGCAGTGGGATGAGGTAGGCCCAGTAAGTTGAGAGGTGCTCGAGGGAATAGATGGCCCGCCAGAGCAATATGGGCAGGACCGACCAGTGCTCGTTATGTGGCGCCCAAATGCTGAAGTAAGCGCCGTCGAGGCCGCGCCGGGTGAGGAAGTCCCACTCGTCACCGAAGAACCACAGGTTGCGGTCAAGGTACGCCCATACGGCGAACGCCGAAACCAGGGTGAGGGCATGGACAGTGACGACCGACCGTGGCAGTCGCGGCGGTGACGGCGAAGATGCGCCCGCTCGCGAGGGCGACGATGACAACGACGGGCTGATCTGCTCCGGTGCCGGCCGGGAGACGCTTGTTCGGCCTAGCACGGCGCCAGCTTAACCAGGCCACGCCGCCTCGGGGAGCGGGCCGCGCCCGCCTCGGGGAGCGGGCCCGGTGCGCCCCGGCGGCTTGGTAGCGCGAGACCACCGCCAGGTAGCCTGCCGCACATGCCCGAGACCATCAGCCCCGGCGACCCGTACCCGCTCGGAGCGACCTGGGACGGTTCGGGGACCAACTTCGCCGTGTACTCGCAAGCCGCCGAATCGGTGGACCTCTGCCTTTTCGACGCGTCCGGCAAGGAGGTCCGCTACGAGCTGCCGGAGGTGGACGCTTATGTCTGGCACGGCTACCTCGAAGAGGCCGAGCCCGGCCAGCTGTACGGCTACCGCGTCCGGGGGGCTTACAACCCGTCACAGGGCCTGCGCGCCAATTACGCCAAGCTCCTGCTCGACCCCTACGCCCGGGCGATAGCGGGTGAAGTGCACTGGGGCCAGCCCGTTTACAGCTACCCGCTGACCAGCGGCGACGACCGCATCCTGGACAAGACCGATTCGGCCCCGTCCATGCCCAAGTCCATAGTGCTGGACACGGCCTTCGACTGGGCCGACGACCACCGTCCCCGGACGCCCTGGCACGACACGGTGATTTACGAGACCCACGTGCGTGGCCTCACCGCGCGTCACCCCGAGGTGCCGCCCCACCAACGGGGCACCTACGCCGGGGTGGCGCACCCCGAGATGATCGAGCACTTCCAGCGCCTTGGCATCACCGCCGTCGAACTGATGCCTGTCCACCAGTTCGTGGACGACCACGAACTGGTGGAAAGAGGCCTACGCAACTACTGGGGCTATAACTCGATCGGTTTCTTCGCCCCTCACAACGGCTACGCCTCCCGCCGAGTCCAAAGAGTCGTCAACGAGTTCAAGGCCATGGTGCGCGCTTTGCACGCGGCCCAGATCGAGGTGGTCCTCGACGTCGTCTACAACCACACGGCGGAGTCCGACCACCTGGGGCCGACCCTGAGCTTCCGCGGCCTCGACAACGCCAGCTATTACCGCCTCAACCCGGGTGACCCCCGCCTTTACTACGACACGACGGGCACCGGCAACACCCTCAATGTGAGCAATCCCCAGACCTTGCAGCTGATGATGGACTCCCTGCGCTACTGGGTGCTGGAAATGCACGTGGACGGTTTCCGCTTCGACCTCGCGGCCAGTCTCGCCCGCCAGTTCCACGAGGTCGACAAGCTCTCCGCTTTCTTCGACCTGATCCATCAGGACCCGGTGATCAGCCAGATCAAGCTCATCGCGGAGCCGTGGGACCTCGGTACGGGGGGGTACCAGGTGGGCAACTTCCCGGTGCTCTGGTCAGAATGGAACGGCCGCTACCGCGACAACGTCCGGGACTATTGGCGCCAGCAGAGCACGTCCATCGGAGAACTGGCCCACCGCCTGACCGGTAGCTCGGACCTCTACGAGGCCACCGGCCGGCGCCCCTGGGCGAGCGTCAACTTCGTCACCGCCCACGACGGCTTCACCCTCGCCGACCTCGTCAGTTACAACGCCAAGCACAACGAGGCCAACGGTGAGGGGAACAAAGACGGTACCGACGACAACCGCTCCTGGAACTGCGGGGTCGAGGGCCAGACCGATGACCCTGCCGTAGTCACGTTGCGCAAGCGCCAGGTCCGGAACTTCCTCACGACCCTGGCCCTTTCGCTCGGGGTGCCCATGCTGCTGGGAGGCGACGAGCTCGGGCGGACGCAGGAGGGCAACAACAATGCGTATTGCCAGGACGACGAGCTCTCCTGGTACGACTGGGCCAACGTCGACACCGACCTGCTGGCCTGGTCCCAGGCCCTGCTGAAGCTGCGGCACGACCATCCGGTCTTCCGCCGCAGGCGTTTCTTCCAGGGCCGGTCCCTGCGCCAGCTGGACATCGACCCCGCCTCGGCGGACATCGGCTGGTTCCGTCCCGACGGGCAGCTCATGACGGACGAGGACTGGCGGGTGGGCTACGCCAAGTCGCTCGCCGTGCTGGCCAACGGCTCGGCACCCTCCGACGCCGACCGCCATGGCCGCCACGCCCCTGACGCCTCGTTCTACCTGGCGCTCAACGCCTGGGAAAAGCCCCTCACCTTCAGGCTCCCCGCCCCGAAATGGGGAGGCCCGTGGCAGGTGGTCGTCGACACCTCCGACGACAAGCCCGTCTACAAGCCCTCGCTCATCGCCGCCGGTGAGCCATTGCCCCTGCTCGGCCAGCATTTCGTGGTGTTGCAGCGGTCGTTCGTGACTTGATCGGACCGACGGTTTGGCCGGTTCTGGCCTGTTTGGACAGGTATTACTACTTTCCGTAGCCAGTTTTGGCTACTCTTAGTGTTATCAGTTCGAACGAGCTGGAGACAGCCCCGACCAATGGAGCAACAGCGATGAGCGTCACGGAGGAGATGACACCTGTATATGCCCGTCACGTGGGCGAACGGCTACGGAACATCCGTCGCCAGCAGGGTCTGTCACTACAAGCGGTCGAAGAGCAGTCCGAGCGGGAGTTCAAGGCCTCCGTCCTGGGGGCCTACGAGCGCGGCGAGAGGATCATCTCGGTCCTGCGTTTGCAGCGCCTCGCTCGCCTGTACGGCGTCCCTGTAGACCAGCTGCTCCCCAAGTTGTCACCCGACCCCGACTACGGCACCGAAAGCCGGGCCACGCCCAATCACGCTGGAGGGCCGATAACGATCGACCTTTCCCGCCTCGAGCGCCTGGACGCGCCCGAGCGGGAGGTACTGCGCCGCTATATAGGCATGATCCAGATCCAGCGGGGCGACTTCAACGGACGCCTCATCACCATCCGGGCCGAGGACGTACGGGCACTGGCCCGGGTCTTTGAACGGGACGAACAGGCCATGCGCAGCCGCATCGAGGAGCTGGGCATCAGGACCTAACGCGGTGCGGCCCGCCCACCCCCGAGGTGGCGGGCCAAAAGGCGGTTGCACCATGGACAGGGCGGGCCACACTATGTACCTGATGACCAGCCCGGTACTCAGCGGCGCTGCCCTTCCCCAACTTGCCTTGGCCGACCGGCTCCGGGCCACCTTCGCCACGGGCGTGACACGCCCGCTCCAATGGCGCCGCCGGCAGCTCGACCGTCTGGTGCTCATGCTGCGCCACGATGCCGGGACGCTCACGGACGCCATGGCGGCTGACATGGGCAAACCTGAACTGGAGGCCTGGTTGACCGATGTCGCCGCCGTGCGCAGGGACATCGAGGGCATTGCCCGCCACCTCGATGGCTGGGCGGCGCCACAGGCGGTGCCTGTCCCATGGCCACTATGGCCGGGAAGAGCGCAGACCGTGCCCGAGCCACTTGGCGCCGTCCTGGTGATCGGGCCGTGGAACTACCCAGTCCGCTGCGTGGTCCTTCCTCTCGCCTTCGCCTTGGCGGCGGGCAACACAGCCGCCGTCAAGCCCTCGGAACTGGCCCCGGCCACGTCGGCCGTCCTGGCCAGGTTGCTCCCCGCCTACCTCGACGATGCCGCCGTGAGCGTGGCCGAAGGTGGCCCGGACGTAGCCCGGAGCCTGCTCGAGCAACGTTGGGACCATGTGTTTTTTACCGGGAGCGGGAGGGTGGGCCGTCTGGTGATGACGGCCGCGGCCCGGCACCTGACCCCGGTAACGCTCGAGCTCGGAGGAAAAAACCCCGCCATCGTCGGCTCTCCTAGAGATGTGGACGTCGTGGCCCGGCGCCTGACCTGGGGGAAGTTCCTCAACGCCGGGCAGACGTGCGTGGCCCCCGACTATGCCCTTGTCGCCCGGGCGGCCGAACGCCCCCTGGTCGAGGCGGTGGTGCGCCAGCTGTCCAAGTTTTACGGCGACGGCCCCGGGCCCAGCCCGGACCTCGCCCGGGTGGTCAACCAAGCCCATATGGACAGGCTGGTGGGCCTGGTCAGGGCCACGCAGGGCCGGGTGGTGGTGGGCGGGACCTGGGACGGGCCGTCCCGCTACTTCGCTCCGACGGTGGTGGCCGACGTGAGCTGGGACGACCCGCTTATGCAGGAGGAGATCTTCGGTCCTGTCCTCCCCATTGTCACCTATGACGACATAGACGACGCTCTGGTCGAACTGAACCGACGGGACAAGCCTTTGGCCCTCTACATCTACTCGGACGACGACAACCTCGTCGAAAAAGTCATAGCCGGTACCTCGTCGGGTTCGGTGTGCACCAATCACAACGCCGTCCAGCTGGGCGTCCCGGGCCTACCCTTCGGCGGCGTGGGTGCCAGCGGGCTGGGGGCCTACCACGGCAAGGCCGGCTTCGATACCTTCAGCCACACCAAGTCCGTCCTCCGCCGGCCCACGCACGGTGAGGTGCCGCTGGTCTACCCGCCCTACAACGGCTTCAAGCGGTGGGTACTGCGCAGGGCGCTGTAGGCGCGGCCGTGCTTGAATCTGGGTGGCAGAACCGCACGGACGGTGCCTATGGCCTCAGGAGCAACCCAACCAGCCCGCCAAGGCGGCCCGGACCGGGCCGGCCCTGGTAGTCGCGCCGGCGAGCCGATCTCGCTCGGCCGGCTCGTCGCCCTATCCGGCGTTCCCCCGAGCACCGTGCACCACTACCGTCGCCTGGGCCTCCTGCCCGAGCCGGAGCTGACCCGCCCGGGCCGCTACGTGTACTCCGAGGTCCACCTGCACGCGCTGCAGCTCATCCGGGAGCTTCGCGAGGAACGGGCCATGGGCCTGGGCCAGATCAAAGCGGTCCTGCCCGACCTCATGGACGGCCGCCACCCGCTGCCGCCGGCCACGCCCGACTGCAGCGAAGAACCCCAGAAACGCCTGGTCGACGCAGCGTTCAAATTGTTCTCCGAACCCAAGGGCTACGCTGCAGTCACCGTAAGCGAGATCGCGGCCACGGCAGGTGTGGCCAAGGGGACCGTTTACCGGCATTTCCCCTCCAAGGAGGCCCTTTTCACCGCCGTAGTGGAGAGCCTCTGCCAGGACACCGCCGAGCGCTTCGCCCAAGCGGTCGCCGAGCTCGGGGGCCCTGAGGGCCTGGCTCACGACCCGGGCAAGACCGCAGTCGTCTTCGGTCGGCTCATCACCCGGGCCATGCCCATCCTCTTGGAACTGGGCGCGCGGGCGGCCCGAGGTGACTTCCCCAGCCAGATCCTCGCTGCTCGGGTCCTGCGTACCCTGGCGGAAGCAGCCGGGCGACCGTTGTCCGACGACCCGGTCCCGGCCGGGCTCGAGGTCATCGAGACGGCGTTCGCCACCGTGCTCCAGTGGGCCGTCGGGCCCGATTGGGCACTACGGCCGGCATCGCCCTGAGCCCGAGGCTGCGGCCGGGGACGGGACGGACGCCGTGCGGATCCCCCCTCCGGCGGGAGATCTCCCTGATGGCCAACGTCAAGCCTCCGCAACGCCGTTCGTCACGGTGTCTAAGATGACCGACGGGTCAGTGAGTTTGCACCACAACTCACGGCGGGCGGTGCCCGCCCCGGGCACAGAGGGGACTTGACATGACGGCAGCGGCGATGCGTGCACCGTCCCGGGCCGCTCGCGCCAAATCGGACCTGCCTCCTGAGTACGTCGTCCTCGGCCGCGCCGGCACCGAGAACTTCCCTGTCGCCTCGCGGCTGCTGCCGGCGGCTGTGCGGTCCGACCTCATGGCTCTTTACGGCTGGGCCCGGCTCGTGGACCAGATCGGCGACGACTACGCCGGTGACCGTATGGCCGCCCTCGACGAAGTCGAGCACCAGCTCCGGCTCGCCCTCGGCCCCGGGCCGGGACAGGGGGGCTCCCCCGACGGCCCCAGGCCGGACGACGACGTACACCCCCTGGTCAAGAGGATGGCCGAAACGGTACACCGGCTCGACCTGCCCACGGAGCCTCTCTTCGACCTGGTCCAGGCCAACCGCCAGGACCAGGTCGTCTCTCGTTATGAGACCTTCGCGGACCTGGTCGGCTATTGCCGGCTCTCCGCCAACCCGGTCGGGCGCATGGTGCTCGGCATCTTCGGCGTGGCCACACCGCAACGCAACACCTGGTCCGACAGCACCTGTACCGCTCTGCAACTGGTCGAGCACTGGCAGGACGTGGCCGAGGACGCCATCGTCGGGCGGGTCTACCTGCCGTTAGAAGACATGAGACGCTTCGGGGTCAGCGTCGAAGAGCTGGTCCCCCCGTCCGCCGGGTACGTCGACCGTCGCCGGCGAGGCGCCGCCGGCGGTGCGAGCCCGGCCTGCCGCGCCCTTCTGGCCTTCGAAGTAGCCCGGGCACGGCGGATGCTCGACGACGGGAGCCCCCTGGTGGCCAGCCTCAAAGGCCGCCTCCGCATTGCGGTCGCCAGTTTCACGGCCGGTGGCCACGCCGCCCTGGACGGCCTGGCTGCCGTCGACTTCGACATTTATGCCGAGCCCTCCCGGCCCACGATCGGACGCTTCGGGCCCCATCTGGCCCGTCTGCTCCAGAATGCCTACCGGTCGGCCCGGCCCGGGGCCGGGACGCGGGAGGAGACAATTTGAACGCGGCCGCCGTTGCCCTCGCCTACAAGCAGTGCGAGAGGATAACCCGGTCGCGAGCGCGGAACTTCTATTACGGGATCCGGCTGCTCCCGCCCCGCCAGCGTTCTGCCATGTGCGCCCTCTACGCCATGGCCCGGCGCATCGACGACATCGGCGACGGGCCCGGTGCTGCTGGCGCGGCCGACAACAGGCTCCATGCCCTGCAGGAGGTACGGACGTCGCTCGAGTTGCTGGCCAAGGCGACCGGCGAAGGTACCCCGGCGGTCGCCGCCCCCCCGGGCGACCCCGTCCTGACCGCGCTGGCCGACACGGCCCGGCAGTTCCCGGTACCGATCGGCGCCTTCCTGGACCTGGTGGAGGGGTGCGAGTGGGACATCGCCGGCCGGAGGTACGGGAGCTTCTCCGAGCTCGTCGAGTACTGTCGCCGGGTAGCCGGTACGATCGGCCGCCTGTCGCTGGCCGTCTACGGCAGCAGCGACGGGCCGGCGGCCGAACCCCTGGCGGACGCCCTGGGCGTAGGGTTGCAGCTCACGAACATACTGCGAGACCTGATCGAGGACCGTGACGTGATGGGCCGGGTTTACCTGCCGAGCGAAGACTTGGCCCGCTTCGGCGTGGACGCCGCCCTTACGGGGCGGCGCGACGACCTCGTGGCCCTCATCTGCTTCGAGACAGGCCGGGCCGCCGAATGGTACGAGCGGGGGATGGCCCTGCTACCCCTGCTGGACAAACGCAGCCGGGCCTGCACCGCGGCCATGACAGGGATATACCGCCGGCTCCTGGACAAGATCCGGGTCGACCCCGAGGCCGTGCTCCACGGGCGGCTCGGCCTGTCCTCGGCCGAGAAGCTGGTCGTGGCGGCCCGGGCCATGACAACGGGTACGGCATGAGCGCCCCGGGAGCCGGACTGGCCGTACAGCCCGGGCCTGGCGCCGGCGGGGCGCCAGGCGCCCGAGCCCCAGACAGCCAGCCCCACGTCGTCGTCGTCGGCGGCGGGCTGGCAGGGATCTCCGCCGCCCTCGCTTGTGCGGACGCCGGGGCCGGGGTCACGCTCCTGGAGAAGCGCTCCCGGCTGGGCGGGCTGACATGGTCGTTCACCCACGACGGCCTCCAGGTCGACAACGGCCAGCACGTCTTCTTGCGCTGCTGCACCGCCTACCTCGACTTCCTGGGCCGAATAGGCTCGGCCGGCGACGTGGAGCTCCAGGAGCGCCTCGACGTCACCGTGCTCCGGGCCGGGCCGAGCCGCCCGGGCGGGCCCGGGAGCTGGGTGCCGCCAGCCGGCGTCGACGCGGCCCGCCTGAGCCGAGACCGAGTGCCTGCCCCACTGCACCTGGCCCGATCGCTGCTGCGCTACGGCCTGATCTCGTGGGCCGACCGGGCCCGCTTCGGCCCCGCCGCGCTCGCTCTCGCCCACCTCGACCTCGACGACCCCGCCCTGGACCAGCAGACCTTCGAGGAATGGCTGCGCGCGCACGGTCAGAGCGAGGTCGTCATTTCGGCGTTGTGGGACCTCATCTGCCTGCCCACTGTCAACCTGCCGGCTCGCCGGGCCTCCTTGGCCATGGCGGCCAAGGTCTTCCAAACGGGACTGCTGACCGACAGTCGCGCCGGGGACATCGGCTGGAGCCGCGTGCCCCTGGGCGCCCTCCACGGCGAAAAGGGAGCCCTCGCGCTACGAAAGGCGGGCGTGGAGGTGCACCTGTCGGACGCGGTCACGGCGGTCCGGCCCGTGAGCGAGGTCACCGACGGCGTCGCGGGCACCCCTCGCTTCGTCGTCCACACCTCCCAGGGGGAGCTGGCCGCCGACGGCGTCATCGTGGCCCTCCCCCACTACCTGATCGAGGACGTGCTGCCTTCGGGCGCTCTGCCCGACGGCATACGGCCATCAGAGCTGGGCAGCTCGCCCATAGTCAACGTGCACGTCCATTTCGACCGCCGCGTCACCGACCTTCGTCTGGCCGCGGCCCTCGACTCGCCGGCCCAGTGGATTTTCGACCGCACTGTCTCCTCGGGGGCTGGGCAGGGCCAGTACCTGGCCGTCTCTATATCCGGCGCCGACGATTACATCGGGGCGCGCCCTTTGGACCTCGGCAGCGACATGGTGGAAGCCCTAGGCGCCCTTTTCCCCGCGGCTCGGGAGGCGAAGGTCCTGAAAACCCTCGTCACCCGTGAGCACAACGCCACTTTCCGGGCGTCCCCGGGCTCCGCACAGCACCGTGCCCCGGCCCGTACCCGGGCTCCCGGGCTCGCAGTGGCGGGCGCCTGGACGGCGACGGGCTGGCCCCCGACCATGGAAGGGGCTGTCCGCAGCGGACTGGCGGCCGCTCGCACCGTGCTGGCGGCCACCGGGCGTCGCGCGTCTTTGCCCCGGGCCTATTTGTCGGGCACCCTGTTGAACAGGAATATGTCGAACACCGATTTGTCAAGCACCCGGTCCCCGAACAGCCCGTTGCCAACAGCCCCCTCGGCGGTGGGGGCCCGGCCACAGCCTGAACAGCTCCAGGAGGTTACGTGACGCCGACCACGTCAGTTGTAGAAGTGCTCGAACGGGCACGCGATCTGACTCAGCCACTTATGCGCGACGCCGTCGGACGTCTGTCTCCCAACATCTCGGGAGTGGTGAGCTACCACCTGGGCTGGACAGAGGCCGACGGGACGCCGTCCCCAGCCCGCGGGGGCAAGGGGATCCGGGCCGCCCTGGCCGTCCTGTCGGCCGAGGCGACCTGGGCCGGCGCCGAGGTCGGGGCGCCCGGCGGGGTGGCGATAGAGCTCGTGCACAACTTTTCGCTCGTGCATGACGACCTGATGGACGGCGACATCGAGCGCCGTCACCGCCCTACCGTCTGGGCGTTGTGGGGCCCCTGTGTGGCCCTGTTGGTCGGGGACGCCCTGGCCACGCTGGCTACCGATGTCCTGCTCCGCAGCCCTAACGCGGCCGGGGCGGCCGCCGCCGCGGCCCTCGGCGAGGCCACCGCGGAGATGATCGCGGGCCAGGCCGACGACCTGGCGTTCGAAAAACGGCGTTCGGTCAGTGTCGAGGAGTGCATGGCCATGTCGACGGCGAAGACGGGCGCGCTGCTCGGGTGCGCAGCGTCGATCGGGGCCGTCCTGGCCGATGCACCACCGGCCACGGTGTATGCCCTCCGGGACTTCGGCCGTCATCTGGGCGTGGCCTTCCAGGCCGTCGACGACCTGCTGGGGATATGGGGAGACCCGCGGACGACGGGCAAGCCGGCCGGCAACGACATCCGCCAGCGGAAGAAGTCGATGCCCATAGTTGCCGCCCTGGCTGCCGGCGACGACGGTGCCCGGGAACTCGAGAGCCTGCTGTTCGACACCAGACCAGGTCCCGCCATCTCGGGCCCCGCCATCTCGGGCGAAGTTGTCCCGGGCGGGATCATTCTGGGCGAGGCCATACCTGATGGCCGGGAGCCGAGGGCCGGGCACCACAACGGTGCCATGCTCATGGCGGACCAGGTCACGGTGGCCACCCCCGACTGGTCACCGGCACCGCTGCGGTACCTGAGCCCGGAGGACCTGGCTCGGGCGACGTGGCTGGTGGAGGCGTGCGGTGGCCGGGAATGGACGGCCGCCCGGGCCAAGGCCCACCTCGACGCCGCCCTCGGCTCGCTCGAACGGGCCCGCCTATCGGCCGTGCCCCGACGGGCACTGGCCGACCTGGCCGTCTACGCAGTGGAGCGCGAGTCATGACGCTGCTCGCCCGTGCCCCCGGCGAAGACGAGAGCACCTCGTCCGACATCAGCGTGACCGAGACAGATCCCCTGGTGGTCGAAAGGAGCGTGGCCGAGGCCATCGCCCTGGCCAGTGCCCACCTGAAGGACCGCCAGGAACCCGACGGCTGGTGGAAGGGCGAACTCGAGACCAACGTCACCATGGACGCCGAGGACGTCCTGCTGCGTCATTTCCTCGGGATCCTGGACGACGACATCGTCGGCGCCGCCGCCGGCCGCATCCGGTCGCAACAACGGCCGGACGGGCCCTGGACAACCTTCTACGGGGGCCCGGGCGAGCTTTCGGCCACCATTGAGGCGTACGTCGCCCTCCGCCTCGCCGGTGACGACCCCGACCAGCCGCACATGGCCAAGGCGGCGGCGTGGGCCCGCCGGCACGGTGGTGTCGAGTCAGCCCGGATGTTCACCCATGTCTGGCTGGCCATGGTGGGCCGCTGGGACTGGCAAAAGCTGCCCGCCATCCCGCCCGAGCTGGTGTTCCTACCTTCGGACTGGCCCCTGTCCATCTGGTCTTTCGCCTGTTGGGCCCGCCAGACGATCGTCGCCCTGTCGGTCATATCGGCGCACCGGCCGGCGCACCCGCTCCCGTTCGAGATCGAAGAGCTCAAATCAGGCAAACAACCCCGGGGCCGGCGCTTGAACGCCCTGGGCGTGGCCCTGGTGGCGCTCGACAAGGCCCTTCACTACTACGAGTCACTTTCCGACCAGTGGTGGCCCAAGCGCGTGATCAGGGGTGCCGCCCTACGCGAGGCCGAGCGCTGGATCGTGGCCCGCCAGGAGGCGGACGGTTCCTGGGGCGGGATCCAGCCGCCGATGGTCTACTCCACGATCGCCTTGGTCCTGCAGGGCTATCCCCTCGACCACCCGGTCATCGCCGCCGCTTTGCGTGGCCTCGACGCCTTCGCCGTAGACGACGAGTCCGGCCGGCGCATCGAGGCGTGCCAGTCCCCTGTCTGGGACACCGCTCTGGCCGTAACCGCCCTATTGGACGCGGGTACGGCCCACGATGACCCGTCCATCAAGATGGCCCGGGACTGGCTCGTGCAAAGAGAAGTGACCGTCGTCGGCGACTGGTCAGTCAGGAGGCCGGGGCTGGCACCCGGCGGCTGGGCTTTCGAGTTCCAGAACGTCCATTACCCCGACATCGACGACACCGCTGAAGTCGTCATCGCCCTGCGCCGGGGGGCCGGCGGCCCCGACGGGGAGGGCGCCTGCCGTCGCGCCGTCAACTGGCTCGTCGGCATGCAGTGCAAGGACGGGGGCTGGGCCGCCTTCGACGCCGACAACACCTCCGAGCTGCCTACCCAGCTGCCGTTCTTCGACTTCGGGGTCGTCACCGACCCGCCGACGGCGGACGTCACCGCCCACGTGGTCGAGATGCTGGCGGCCGAGATGCTGGCGGTCGAGAACAGGCCGCCGGAATGGCGCGAAGCCATGCAGAAGGGCCTCGACTGGCTGGGAGGGCACCAGGAGCCCGACGGCTCCTACTGGGGACGCTGGGGCGTCAACTACATATACGGCACGGGCGCGGTCCTACCGGCCCTCGTCGCCGCCGGCGTACCGGCCAAAGATCCCCGAGTGGCGGACGGGGCGCGGTGGTTGACCGAACACCAGAACCCCGACGGAGGCTGGGGCGAGGACCTGCGCTCCTACGTCGAGCCGGGCTGGCACGGCCGGGGGGCGTCCACCGCTTCCCAGACCGCCTGGGCGCTGCTCGGCCTCCTGGCGGCCGGGGAACGAGAAAACCCGGCCACCAAAAACGGTGTCGAGTGGCTCGTGGGCAACCAGACCCCCGACGGGACCTGGGACGAGCCCTGGTTCACCGGCACCGGGTTCCCGTGGGACTTTTCCCTGAACTACCACCTTTACCGCCACGTCTTCCCGCTCACTGCGCTGGGCCGCTACCACTTAGGTACGGGCCCCCGCCCCAAGGGTGCAAAGCCATAACCGGGTGACAACGGCCGGCGCCCCTCGTCTGTTGGTCCTGGCGCCGCTGAGGCTCGAGGCCATGGCCCTCGGCCCGAGCGGCAAGGTCGGGCCGGCGGACCTGGTCGTCGAGCGAACGGGCATGGGCCTGGCCCGGGCCGGTGCGTCGGCACGACGTTTGAGCGCCGTACCGGGCCCCCCTGCCGCCGTGGTGGTGGCCGGCCTCGGGGGTGCGCTGGCACCGGGCCTGGTGCCGGGCGACGTGGTGGTGGCCGACCGCCTCCTCGACGACCAGGGCCGCGAGGTGGCCCGGTTGGCCTCTGCTCCGCTGCTCGTCGGCGAGCTGGTGAGGGACGGCCTGCGCGCCCGCACGGGGGCGGTGCTGAGCACCGGCCACCTCGTCAGCGGGAGCCAACGGGCCGCGCTGGCGGCCCTGGGCGCCGATGTCGTGGACATGGAGTCGACCGCCCTGGCCGGGGCCGACTGGGGGGCGCCCCTAGCCGTGCTGAGGGCTGTGTCCGACTCGCCGGGCGCCGAGCTGTTCTCCCCCGCCGGCGTCGTGGGCGCCCTCAAGGGGCTGCACAGCCTGCGCCGCTGCCGGCGAGCGCTGGCCGACTGGGCGGCGGCGGCCGGGCCGAGGCAGGTACTGCTGGCCGAACCGAGGTCGTTCTGCGCCGGAGTGGAGCGCGCCATCGAGACGGTCGAGCGGGCTCTGCAGCGCTACGGCGCGCCTATCTACGTGCGCCGCCAAATAGTCCACAATGCGCACGTTGTCTCCCGCCTGGAATCCGCCGGCGCCGTGTTCGTGGAGGAACTGGCGGAAGTGCCCGACGGGGCCCGAGTCGTGTTCTCCGCCCACGGGGTGGGCAACAGCGTCCACGACGAGGCGAGGCGGCGCCAGATGCCCACCATCGACGCCACGTGCCCCCTCGTGACCAAAGTCCACAACGAGGCCCGTCGTTTCGCCGCGGCCGGCCGCCAACTCGTCCTCATCGGCCATGCTGGGCACGATGAGGTCGAAGGGACAATGGGCATCGTACCGGGCACAAAACTGGTCAGCGTCCCCGATGACGTCGATCACCTCGAGCTCGACGCGACCAAGCCCACCGCTTTCGTGACCCAGACCACGCTCGCCACCGACGAAGTGAAGACGGTGGTCGGCGCGCTCGAGCAGCACTTCACCGACCTCGCCCGGCCGGCGGCGTCGGACATCTGTTACGCCAGCCAAAACCGTCAAGAAGCGGTGCGGGAAATGGCTCCTGACTGCGACGTCGTCATCGTTGTGGGCTCGCACAACTCGTCCAATTCCAACCGCTTGGTCGAGGTCGCCAGACGTTGTGGGGCCCGCGCCCATCTGGTCGACAACCAGGCGGACCTGCGCCTCTCCTGGCTCGCCGGGGCGCGCCGCGTGGGTGTGACGGCGGGCGCGTCGGCACCCCCCGAGCTCGTACAGCAAGTCGTCGATTGCCTGGCCGGGCTGGGCTCCATATCCATCGAGGAGCGCTCGACCGGCCATGAGAACGTGTCCTTTCCCCTTCCTCCGGAGGTCCGATAAATGGGTGTGCCTTTGCGCCAAAGCGTCAAGGTGGGCAGTTATATCGCCCGCCAGAAACTGGCTGGCCGGGAAAAGTTCCCCCTCATCGTCGAGCTCGAACCGCTGTTCGCCTGCAACCTCGAGTGCAATGGTTGCGGCAAGATCCAGTACCCGACCGACGTACTACGCCAGCGCCTCTCGGTCGAACAGGCCGTGGCCGCCATCGAGGAGTGCGGGGCCCCCATGGTGTCGATCGCCGGGGGCGAGCCGTTGCTGCACCCCCAGATCGAGAAAATGACCGAGGCCCTGCTCGAGCGCAAGCGCTTCGTCTACCTGTGCACCAACGCCCTGCTGCTGGAACGCAAGCTCGACCGGTTCAAGCCCCATCCCGCCTTTTCGTGGGTTATCCACATCGATGGCCTGAAAGAGCGCCACGACGAGTCCGTCAGCCGGGAAGGTGTTTTCGAAAAGGCTGTCGCCGCCATAAAGGCGGCCAAGGAAAAGGGCTTCCGCGTCGCCACCAACACGACTTTTTTCGACACCGACTCGCCCAAGACGGTGCAGGAGGTGCTCGACTTCCTGAACGACGAGCTCGAGGTGGACACCATGATGATCTCTCCGGGGTACGCCTACGAAAAAGCCCCGGACCAGGTGCACTTCCTCGGCGTCAACCAGTCGACCAAGCTGTTCAGGGAGGCCTTCGCGGGCAAGCGCAAAAACTGGCGGCTTAACCACAGCCCACTTTTCCTTGACTTCCTGGAAGGAAAGGTCGAGTTCGAGTGCACCCCCTGGGGCGTGCCCTCCTACTCGGTCTTCGGCTGGCAGCGGCCGTGCTACCTGCTGGCCGACGGTTACACCGAGACGTACAAGGAGCTCATCGAGACCACCGACTGGTCCAAGTACGGCCGGGGCCGCGACCCCCGCTGCCACAATTGCATGGCCCATTGCGGGTTCGAGCCCAGCGCCGTCCTGGCCACTACGGGCAGTTTGCGCCAGTCCCTGCGCGCTCTTGTAAACGCCCGCTGATCAATTGCCCCCTTCCCGGCCGCTGGACGGGCTCCGGGTGCTCGTCACAGGTGCCTCGAGCGGCATCGGCGCCGCCGTGAGCTCGCTGTTGGCCCAGCGCGGCGCCCGGGTGGTGGGCACCGGAAGGGACGCGTCAGCACTGGCCCGGGTGGTCGTGGCGGGGCCAGGCCACTTCGAGGCCACCGTGGCCCGCGACCTGATCGAGCCGGGCGCCCCTACCGACGTTGTCGAACAAGCGGCGGCCACGCTGGACGGGCTCGACGTCGTGGTCTCCAATGCCGGCGCCGGATGGCTGGGCTTTTTCGAACAGATGCCCCCGGCCGAGATCGACGCTCTGCTCGACATCAACCTTCGGGCCCCCATGCACCTGGCCCACGCCGCCTCCCCCTACCTCCGAAAAAGCGTTACCGGAGGCCAGCTCGTGCTCGTCGGCTCCATCGCCGGCCTGGTCGGGGTGGCCGAAGAGGTCGCTTACAGCACGGCCAAAGCCGGCCTGCAGGGACTAGCCGACAGCCTGAGGGCGGAGTGGACGAGCGACCAGGTGACGGTCACCCTGGTCAGCCCCGGTCCCGTCGACACGCCCTTTTACCTCCGCCGCAACCGGCCCTACACGCATTCCTGGCCTCGGCCCATCCCCGCGGCCACGGTCGCCAAGGCCATCGTGCGGGCCATCGAAACGCGCCGGGAAGACGTGGTCATACCGGCGTGGCTGGCCCTGGCGGCCCGGCTCCACGGTGGCTGGCCCTGGCTGTACCGGGCGCTGGGCGGCGGGCATGGCAAGCGCGCATAGCTGAAGCCTGTTCGAACGTAGGTTCGGCGGGCGGTGGGGGCCCCGGCCGGGCCCGTAAAGTGGTTGAGGATGCTTGACAGCGACGGGCACCAGGTCGTGGCCCCGGCCGAGCGGGCCGGCGATGACGGCGCTCCTGTCCCGCTCGGACCGCCCGCGCCGGCGTCCAACGCCGGCCCGGCCTCGACCAGGCGCCCCGCCCCGGCCTGGTTGCAACACGTCCCCCTGGTGGCCCTGGTCGTGGCCTACGCCGAACACTTCAGCGCCATCACGGTCGCCATGCTGCACGCCTACGAACAACCCGCCTTCGATATGGCCATACCGGACCAGGGCATTTGGCTACTGAGCCGGTTCCACGACCCTTTTCTCACCGTGGCCGGCCGCAACCTTTTCGGCGACCACCCTTCGTTCATATACCTGCTCCTGGTCCCGGTGTACTGGGTGTTCCCTCATACCGAGACGTTGCTCGTGGTCCAATCGGTGCTCATCGCGCTGGGCGCAGTGCCCGTCTACCTGCTCGCCCGTTACCTTCTGCGTAGTTGGGCCCTGGCCACCTGTCTGGCGGCGGCCTACCTGCTCAACCCGGCGTTGCAACAGACCAACCTCGAACAGTTCCACGTGGAGTGCTTCGAGACCCCGCTGCTGGCTTTGGGCATCTATGCCGCCGTCGTATGGAGGCCGCGCCTGTTCATCCTCTGCGTCGTCCTGGTGCTCATGTGCAAGGAGGACGCGGCGCTGTACACGGTCCCTCTCGCGCTGTGGGCCCTCTTGCGACGGGACCGCAAGGTGGGCGGGGCCCTTATCGGAGCGTCGGCGCTCATGGCGGGCTTCGACAACGTCATCCTCGTGCCGGCGCTCATCGGCTACGCGAGTGCCCACGGGGGGCGGCTCCCCTTCGGCGGGTTCGGGGGCACTCTGCGGGCAATCGTGCGTACGCCGGGCCAGTTTTGGAGCTACATAACCTCCCAGGACCGGCCGTGGTACTTGTGGCAGATGGGTTTCAGCACGGGCTTGGTGTTCCTGGCTGCGCCGGAGATCGCCGCCATCTGCATCCTCCAACTGGCCGTCAACGTGGTGTCGGACTTCGGTTACCAGCACCAGATCCTCTACCACTACACGATGCCGCTCGTCCCCATACTCATCTGTGGCACCGTCTACGCCATATCGCGGTTGCGCACCCTCTGGTGGCGACAGGTCGCAACCTCGCTCGTGTTATTGTGCGCGCTCTGGTCGTGCATCCTGTGGGGCGCGTCTCCTTTCTCCGACGTAAAACCCAGTATCCCCAGCGCCAATTCGCCGACGTTCGTGAGCGACCGCCAGTTGCTCAGCAAAGTGCCGCCCAATGCGGTCGTGTCCGCCGTGGAAGAGTTCGTGCCCGATTTGGACCACCGCACCCGGGTGTACATGTGGCCCAACCCGTTCCACCAGGCGTACTACGGCAACCCCAAGTACGACGGCACGGACTGGCCCTTTTCGTCGCAGGTGCAGTACCTCGTGCTCCCCGCCTGCATCTCCTGCAACCAGGGTTCTTCTCCCTGGGTGGAGACCTTCGACGAGCTGGTGCCGGAGTTCAAGGTCGTGGCTCGCAACGCTAATTACGTGCTGTACCAGCGCAAGAGCTAGGACGACAACGGCACCTGGGCAACGGGTTGGCCCGGCCCGGCGCGCCGGCCGGCCACGACCAGGCGGGCGAGGTGCTTGAAGAACAGCATGCCCTGGCGTACGGTCGCCTTCGAGCTCCCGGCATGGCGGGGGGCAAAGTCGAAACCGACGTTGCCGACCCGTTCCGGCCGCGCCCGCACGACCACTTCCAAGAGGATCTTGTAGCCCTCTGGCCGCAGGGCCACCCCGTCCAAAAGCGATCTTTGTAGGGCGAACAGGCCGCTCAGAGGATCCTGCAACGGCCGGCTGGGCGGTACGAGAAGATGGACGAGCATGCGGCACGACCGGGACACCAGGTGGCGCCATGGCCCTGACAACCCGGCGTCCCCGCCCGCCCAGACATAGCGGCTCCCGGCGACCAGGGCCGCCTCACCGGCCAGGACCGGTGCCACCAGGGCCGGCACGACCTCGGGGGGGTGCTGCAGGTCGGCGTCCATCACCACGATGACCGTGCCCCTCACCCTGGCGAACCCCTCCTGGACGGCGCCGCCAAGGCCGCCGTGGCGGGCGCCAGGGGGCCGGTGCAGAAGCTCGACCGGCAACCCGAGGCGTCTCAAGCTCCCCACCGCGCCGGGGGTGGGGTCGTCGGAGTCGTCGACGAAAAGCAGCTCCCAGCCCCCCTCGACATCCTTCAGCGTCTCGGCCAGGCGTGCCGCCAGGGGGCCGACGTTGGCGGCCTCGTTGCGCGTCGGCACGACGACAGAGACGGAGCAAGTCTCAGCGGGCACGGCTACTGAGCCTAACCACACGCCCTTGGGACAAATCGGTAACCTGGCAGGACCAAGCTCTGGCATGAAAAAACGGAGGAATAATGAGCGATTGGAACGTCCAGATCATCGAGGAGTTCCGGGCCAACGAGGGCCGGGTCGGCGGGCAGTTCGACGGGGCTCCCTTGCTTTTGCTGCACACGGTGGGGGCGAAGACGGGCCACGCGCGGGTCAACCCGATGATGTACCTGGACCTCGACGGGCGCCGTTTCGTCTTCGCCTCCAAAGCCGGCGCGGACACCGACCCGGACTGGTACCGCAACCTGGTGGCCCATCCCGAGGTCAAGCTGGAGGTCGGCACCGAGACTTACACTGCGCAGGCAAAACCCGTCGACCGGGCCGAGCGGGACCGCATCTACGCAGAGCAAGCTCGCCGTTACCCCGGCTTTGCCGAGTACGAGGCCAAGACGACGCGGGTCATCCCGGTCGTCGAGCTGGTCCGAAAGGACTGATCGCCAACCGGGGCCGGGCACTAGGCGCCGGGCACTAGGGGCTAGGGTTCCCGGTCGAAGGCCGTTCACCGGTCTCGACCAGTTCCTGGGCAACCTCGCGTAACTTGGTGTTCAGATGTTGTGAAGCCCGGCGCAGGATGTCGAAGGCCTGCCCGGCAGTGATCCGCTCCCGCTCCATCAGGATCCCCTGCGCCTGGCCGATCAGCTGGCGCGTGACAAGCGCCTGGCGCAGGTTCTCGGCCCGGCGCAGTTCCTCGTCGTGGGCCTCCGCCACGGACAGGGCCAGGCCGGCCAAGCCGGCCAGGACAAGGCCCCGGGCGCGGTCCACGGCCCCGAAGGCCAGGGGGAAGCGGGCGTAGAGGTTGAGCGCCCCGATCACCGTGCCCTCGCCCACCAGGCACAGGGCCAGGACGCTGCGCACGCCGGACCCGGCGGCCTCCGGGCCGAAATTGGGCCATCTGGGATCCCTGGCCAGGTCCTCGGCGTAGACGGCGGTCCCTTCGGCCATGCAGTCCAGGCACGGCCCTTGCTTTCCGCCGATCTGGCAATCGTCCAATTGAGCAACCATTGCGTCGGTTTTCACGGGGGTGGTGACCTTCCCGGCCTTGAGCACGAACACGCCGGCAAAGTCACAGCCCTCGATGGTGGCTACGGCCAGGTCGACCACGGCCTGGAGCGTCAGTTCGACCCCCCCGGCCCGGAAAAGGCCCTGAGCCGTCTGGGTGAGGTCGACGATCAGATCCGTGGCAGGCCCCGCGGGGCGGGCGGGGGCGTCTTCGCTGGCGGCCATCGCTACTAGGTCTACTCCGTTCGCGCCCCGTGTATATTGGAGCCAACCTTCGACCAAGAGGGCTTCCTGGCTACGTCGCCAGTTGCGACGGTAAAGGACACCATGTGGTGCGGGAGGCTTCCTGAGTCGGTCACCGGGCTTGGCTTCGCCGCCCTCGCTCACCGCGGTCTGTTGACGGTGTGCCCGTGACCGCCCCCATGTCCATTGCGCCCCCCTCGGCGCCGCGGGCGGGCAATGACAGTTACCTAGACCTGGCCCACCAGGTCCGCGCCGCCGGCCTGTTCCAGCATTCCCCCTGGCGGGACGGGGTGAGAGTGACCCTGGTGTGCGGCCTCTACGCTGCCGGTTGGGCCGCCCTGGCCCTTGTCGGCAACTCGTGGTACCAGCTGCTCATAGCCGCCTACCTCGCCGTCGTGTTCGCTCAGGTCGGTTTCCTGGGCCACGACATCGGCCACCGCCAGGTGTTCGCTTCGCGCCGGTGGAACAACTTCGCCGGGCTGGCCTGCGCCGATCTGGCCACGGGCATCAGCTACGGGTACTGGGTCGACAAGCACAACCGTCACCACAGCCACCCCAACGAGATCGGGGCCGACCCCGATGTCGGTGCCGGCGTGATCTCCTGGACGGCCGAGCAGGCCGGCGCCAAGACCGGCCTGGGCCGGGTGGTGGCCAGGCACCAGGCCGCCCTGTTCTTCCCCCTGGCGTGCCTGGAGGCGCTGAGCCTGCACGTCTCGAGCGCTCGGTCCCTGGGCACCAAGCCGGTGCGGCACACGCCCACCGAGGCCGCCCTGCTCGTCGCTCATGCCGCCGTGTACCTAGGGGTGGTCTTCGTGGTCATGTCGCCGTGGCGCGCGTTGGCCTTCATCGCCGTGCAGCAGGGCGTCTTCGGGTTGTACCTGGCCTGCGCCTTTGCTCCCAACCACAAGGGGATGGCCATGCCGGCGCCGGGCCAGAAGCTCGACTTCGTGCACCGCCAGGTCACCACCTCTCGCAATGTGAGAGGTGGAAGGGCACTTGACGTGGCCATGGGGGGCCTCAATTACCAGATCGAACACCACCTGTTCCCGACCATGCCGATGGCCAATCTTCGCCGGTGCCAGGGGATGGTGAGGACCTACTGCTCGGCCCACGGCATCGATTACTGCGAGACTTCGCTGGTCCGCTCGTACGCCTTGTCCCTTCGCCACCTACGCGACGTCGGGCGGCTGGCCCGCCAGCCCTAGTAGACCCGCCAGCCCTAGTAGATACGCACGAGCCGGAGCGTGTCGGTCACGGGTTCGGGGTCATGGAGCGAACCGGCCAGGACCACGACGACATCACCGGGCTTGACATAGCCCCCCGCCCGTACGGCTTGCACCCCGTAGCCGACCGCCTCGTCGGTGGTCTTGGCCTGGGGCACCAGGACGGTGTCCACCCCCCAGCTGACTGTCAGCTGGCGGGCGGTGTCCGGGTGCGGGGTGGCGGCCACGATCGGGGCGGCGGGCCGGAAACGGGCGATGGCCCGGGCCGTGGCGCCGCTGTTGGTGCAGGCGACGATGACGGCGGCCCTCTCGTCGACGGCGGCGCGCCAGGCGGCGGCACCGATGGCGGCGGTGATGCGCGACCCAATGGCCCCTTCAGCACCGAAGTTCTGAGCCGGGAGGTGGCGCCCCCATTGGTAGCTGTCGAACTCCCTATCGGCTCGGCGGGCGATACGGGCCATGGTCGCCACCGCATTCACCGGGTCGATACCGATAGCCGTCTCGGCCGAGAGCATAACGGCGCTGGTGCCGTCGAAAACGGCGTTGGCGACGTCGGTGACCTCGGCTCGGGTGGGCACGGGGGAATTGATCATCGACTCCAGCATCTGCGTCGCGGTTATTACCGGACGCCCCCACGACACCGATGAACGGATGAGCTTTTTCTGGATGTGCGGCACTTCTTCGAGCGCCACGCGCACCCCGAGGTCCCCGCGGGCGACCATCAAAGTGTCGGCCGTCTGCAGGATGTTGTCGATGTCCTCCAGAGCTTCGGGCGTCTCCATCTTGGCGCACACCAGCACGCCCTTGCCGGCGAGCGCCTTGACCGCCACCAGGTCGGCCGCCGAACGCACGAACGAGACGGCCACGCTCTCGATGCCCTCTTCCAGCATGACTTCCAAGCGCTCGAGGTCTTCGGGCGTGGGCGTCTTGAGCGAGAGCCTGGACGCCGGACCGGTCACACCCGGCCGGCCCTGGACTTTTCCGCCCGCCAGGACCCTGGCCTTCATGGAATAACCCACCCGTTGCTCGGCCTGGAGCGCCACGCCCCCGTCGCCCAGGGCGATCCGGTCGCCCTCTATCAGCGTTTCGACCAGCTCGGGCACGGACACCCCGATCGTGGTAGCGCTGCTGGCCGGGGCGAGGCCGTGGGGAGAAAGTACGACTTCGCTCCCCGTAGCGAGCACCACTCCCCCTTCGGGGAAGGGTGTCGTACGGATCTTCGGCCCCGGGAGGTCGACGAGGATCCCGACGTCGGGTGCGGCCTGGCGGATCCGGCGCAACCGCGACACGGCCTCCTGGATCGATCCGTGGGCCAGAGGCACGCGGGCGACGTCCATCCCAGCGTCGCGCATGGCGGACAGCGTGGAAAGTGCGTCGGAGGCCGGGCCTACCGTGGCCACGACACGCGTGCGCCGGGCCTGCTCGCCGAGGCAGCGCCGAGATGGGCCCGGCAGGGCGTCGGGAGGGACGAGGAAGTGATCATCTGGATGGTTGGCGGGCTGGCCAGACGCGGTACCGGGAGCTCGTTCGGCGTGGGTCACACCACCAGCATGGCCCACCGGACGGCTCAGGGACAGGCACCCCGGGCGACGGGCGCTGGGGCCGCCCTCGGGCATGGCCGCGGGCTCCCGTCCTCAGGCGATAGGCAGCTCCTCGCTTAGCGCCCGGTGCAGCTCGACACGGGTGGGCAGGTCTAGGAGCTCCTCCGATACGAGCCAGCCGGGCAGCTGGTCAGCTGTGCCCAACCACAGCCCATCGATCATCAACCACGGCGGCGCCGAGGGCCGGGCCGCCGGGCACCCGCACACGGCCGCCAGCACGGGCACGCCGTCCCAGGGCCCGCCCTCCAGCCACGACCTCAGTGCATAGCAGCGGCGCAGCGTCTCGCGGACCAGAGCCGGCCGGCGGTCCCCGGCCGTCCCAACGGCCAAAGCGATATTGAGGCGGGCGGCCGATCCTCTGGCCTGCCACCCCGGCGCCCGGTGGCTGTAGCCACCGTGCAGGACCTGTCCGAAGCTCGAGCCCACCACCACGAGGCCCCGAGGGGCAACTATTAGGTGCTCGATCACCAGCGGGCGGTTGGGCAAACTTCGCCCATGCATCACCAGCGTGCCCGGCGGGCACCTCCCGTCCAGGAAGCGCCGCAGCGCCGGCCGCCAGTCCGCCGGCGCCGGCGGGCGGTCCGCCGGGAGCTCCCCGAGCGCGGTCAAGAGCAGCCGGAGGCGTACCCGGACGATGTCTTCCCGGCCCGCCACTCCTCCCGAGCCGCCCGACCGGCCGGGGATGCCCGACCGACCGGATATGACGGTCCCGTTGCCCGTGCCCGGCCCGGGCAACGGCGACGAGAGATCTATGGGCCTCCCCGAAGTCAGGCCTTGTTTATACCTTTCCACCCGCATTCCAGGGACGTCGGCATGCGGACGCACCAGCCTGAGAAAGAAGCCCCGAACTCACCATACGAAGTCGTGATTAAGCACGGGGTACCGGGCTTTCCCTATTTTCCACCACCCTCGCCGGCATAAGCGGCCGCCACCGCCGGGTGCACCAAACAGTGGTCGCGGACATTGACCCCCATGGCAAAGCCGGGATCTTTCTCGCATAGGGCGTCAAGGCCCATGCCGGCCAGGCGGAGAAGGTAAGGAAGAGTGGCGTTGGTCAGGGCCCGCGTCGATGTGACAGGGACGGCACCTGGCATGTTGGCCACGCAATAGTGCAGAACGTCGTCGACCACGTAAGTGGGCGCTTCGTGGGTCGTGGGCCGGGAGGTCTCGAAACAACCACCCTGGTCTATGGCAACGTCGACGATCACTGCTCGCGGCCGCATGCTCGAGAGCATGGCCCGGGTGACCAGCCGGGGCGCCACCGCCCCCGGCACCAGGACCGCACCGATCACGGCATCGCTCAGGGACAGCTGTTCGAGCACGCTGTGAGCGTCGGACATCAGGCAGTGCACGGAGCCCTCGAAGCGGTCGTCGAGGTAGCGGAGGCGGTCGTCCGAGCGTTCCAGCACTGTCACATCGGCGCCCAGGCCCCGGGCCACGCGGGCCGCATAGATGCCGACGACACCGCCCCCGAGCACGAGCACCCGCGCCGGGGCCACCCCCGGGGCGCCGCCGGCCAGCACCCCCCGGCCGCCCACCGGCGCCGTCAGGTAGTGGGCCACGACCTGGCCGGCCAGCCGGCCGGCGATCTCGCTCATGGGCGCCAGCAGGGGCAGGTGGCCCGAGGAGCCCTCGACCGTCTCATAGCCCACCCCGGTCGTGCCCGCCTTGACAAGTGCCCGGGTCAGCTCAGGCGCCGCCGCCAGGTGCAGGTAGGTGAACAGGACGAGCCCCTCGCGCAGCCGCCCCAGTTCGGCTCCGACGGGCTCCTTGACCTTTACGAGGACGTCGACGTCCTGCCAGACCCTGTCCGCCTCGTCGACGATGACGGCCCCGGCGTTGACATAGGCACCGTCGGGGAAGCCCGACCCCTCTCCGGCGCTGCGTTCGACCAGCACCGTGTGGCCCGCGTCCACCAGTTCCTCGGTGCCCGCGGGCGTTAGCGCCACCCTCAGCTCGGCCGGCTTGATCTCTTTTACAACTCCGATGCGCATATCAGTTCCCCTCCGGGGCGATGACCATGAGCAGATCGCCCCCATCTACTGAGGCCACCTTGGGGACGGCCAGGCGCTGGACCGTCCCGGCCAGCGAGGTCGTAATGGGGGCCTCCATCTTCATGGCCTCGATCGTGGCCACCGTCTGGCCCGCATCGACCTGGTCGCCCACGCCGACGGTCAGTGTCACCGCCCCGGCAAAGGGGGCAGCCACGTGCGCAGGGTTGTCCGGCTGCGCTCGCTCGCCCCGGGCCGCGGTGTCCTTCACGGACCGGTCCCGGACCGTCACCACACGCGGCTGGCCGTTGAGCCGGCAGAACACGGACCGGAAACCGCTCTCGTCCGCCTCCCCGATGGCGTCGACCGCCAGGTACAACGAAAGGCCGGCGTCCAGGGTGACCTCGACTTCGTCCCCGGGAGACAGGCCGTAGAAAAAGGTGGAGGTGGGTAGGACGGACAATTCCCCGAACTGGCGGGTGGCTTCTTCGAATTCCTGCGTAGGGCCGGGGAAAAGAAGCGAGTTGAGCAACTGGCGTAGTTCCTGAGGAGAGCGGTCCGCGTCGGCGAGAGCCGACTTCGTCTCGGCCGGGAGGTCCAGGACGCGTACGGGCTGCTTTTTGCCGGCCAGGGCCCTGGTCCGGAAAGGCTCCGGCCACCCGCCCGCCGGTACGCCGAGCTCGCCCGAAAGGAACCCTATAACACTGTCCGGCAGGTCGAAACTGGCCGGGTTGCGCTCGAACTCAACGATGTCGGCGTTGGAACCGCACAGGTACAAAGCGAGGTCGCCCACCACTTTGGAGCTCGGCGTCACCTTCACGATGTTGCCGAGGACCCGGTTTGCCTCGGCGTAAAGATCCTCCACCATTTCGTAGCGCTCCCCGAGTCCCAGGGCGATCGCCTGCTGGCGGAGGTTGGATATCTGGCCACCCGGCATCTCGTGGCGGTAGACGCGCGTCGTCGGCGCGCCCATATTGATGTCGAAGGGCTTGTACAGGCGCCGGACCGCCTCCCAGTAAGGTTCGAACGCCTCGATGGCCTCCAGGGAAAGCCCCGTCGCCTTTTCGGTGTGGTCGGTGGCGGCCACGATGGCCCCCAGCGATGGCTGGCTGGTCGTACCGGCCAAGGGCCCGAGGGCGCCGTCTATGGCGTCCACACCAGCCTCCACGGCCGCCAGGTACGTGGCCAACTGGCCCCCGGCGGTGTCGTGGGTATGCAGGTGGACGGGTTGGTCGAACCTTTCCCGCAGGGCGCCGATGAGGATGCGGGCGGCGGGGGCGCGCAACAGTCCCGCCATGTCCTTTATGCACAGGACGTGCACTCCCGCTTGGACGAGTTGTTCCGCTTTGCGCAAGTAATAATCGAGCGTGTAGAGCCGCTCGGACGGGCTGGCGAGGTCGCCCGTGTAGCAGACCGCCCCCTCGGCCACCTTTCCGGTCTCGAACACGGCGCGGATGGCGGGCAGCATTTGGTCGACATCGTTCAGGGCGTCGAAAACCCTGAAGATATCGACCCCGGTCCGAGCCGCCTCTTTGACGAACGCTAAGGCCACCTCGTCGGGGTAGGGGGTGTACCCGACGGTGTTGCGGCCCCTGATCAACATCTGCAGGCAGATGTTGGGCACCGCGTCGTGCAGTACCGCCAGGCGCTCCCACGGGTCCTCTTTCAAAAAGCGCAGGGCCACGTCGAAAGTCGCCCCGCCCCAAGCCTCGAGGGACAGCAGCCCGGGCAGCATACGGGCGAAGTACGGTGCCGCCTGGAGCATGTCCTGGGTCCGCAACCTGGTGGCCAGGAGCGACTGGTGGGCGTCGCGCAGCGTAGTGTCCGTGACCGCCACCGGGCCCAACTGGCGCAGCCAACGGGCGAAACCGTCGGGACCGAGGCGCTCGAGCAACTGGCGGCTGCCGTCGGGGACCGGGCCGGGCGCCCCCGGCTTGCCCCTGCCTTTGGTCACGGTAAGGACGTAGGCGGGCAGTTTTTCTTTCGGGCTCTGGACCACCGGGGCCGGCCCGTTGGGCCGGTTGACGGTGACGTCGGCCATGTAATTGAGCAGGCGGGTACCCCGGTCGGCGCCGCTGCCCCGGCTCAACAAGCCTGGGCGTTCCTCGATGAAGGCGGTCGTGAGGTTGCCGGCAATGAAATCCGGCTCGGCCAGCAGCGCCTGTAAGAACGGGATATTTGTGGCCACGCCCCGTACCCTGAACTCGGCCACGGCGCGCCGGGCGCGGGCGACGGCCTCGGAGAAAGTGCGCCCCCGGCACGTCAACTTGACGAGCAGTGAATCGAAATGGGGCGAAACATCGGCCCCCAGGTAGGCGCAGCCGTCGAGGCGCACGCCATGGCCCCCCGGAGAACGGTAGGCCGTGATGCGGCCCGTGTCGGGCCGGAAGCCCTGAGACGGGTCTTCGGTCGTGATCCGGCACTGCAGCGCGGCCCCGGTCATTACGATTTCCCCTTGTGAGATGCCGAGGTCGGCCAGGGTGGCGCCGGCGGCGATCTGCAACTGGGCCTGAACAAGGTCAATGGCCGTGACCTCTTCGGTGACGGTGTGCTCGACCTGGATCCGGGGGTTCATCTCTATGAACACGTAGCGGCCCGACTGGTCCACTAGGAACTCGACGGTGCCGGCGTTGAGGTAGCCGACGGCCCGGGCAAAAGCTATGGCGTCGGCCCAGAGCCGGGGCCCTAGCCCGGCCGGCAGGTTGGGCGCCGGGGCGATCTCCACCACCTTTTGGTGGCGGCGCTGGACCGAGCAGTCCCGCTCGTAGAGGTGGACGACCTCGCCGGTAGCGTCGGCCAGCACCTGGACCTCGATATGCCGAGGACGGGTGACCGCCGCCTCCAGGAACACGGTCGGGTCACCGAAGGCAGTCTCGGCTTCGCGCACCGCCGCCTCGACCGCCTCTCTGAGCTCGTCGGCGGTCTCGACGCGCCGCAAGCCACGGCCGCCACCGCCCGCCGCCGCCTTTACGAACAGGGGGAAGCCGACGTCCCCGGCCGAACGGACGAGATCGTCGACACTCGAACGGGGCCCGACGCTGCGCAGCACGGGGATCCCGACGGCGGCGGCTTCCTCCTTCGCCCTCACCTTGCTCCCGGCCAGGGCCAGGACCTCGGCCGGGGGGCCGACGAAGGTGATGCCGGCGTCGTCACAGGCCCGGGCCAGGCCCGGGTTCTCGGACAGGAACCCGTAGCCCGGGTAAATGGCGTCAGCCCCGCAGTCCTGGGCCACCTCGATGAGACCGGGAATGTCCAGGTAGGCCCGCAGCGGGTGCCCGCGCTCGCCTATCTCGTAGCTCTCGTCCGCCTTCTGGCGATGGAGCGAGTAGCGGTCCTCGTAGGGAAAGACAGCCACCGACGTGAAACCGAGCTCGTTGATGGCTCGAAAGGCCCTGATCGCGATCTCTCCACGGTTGGCGACCAGAACCTTGCGCACGGCACCGAGCGTAGCTTGGCCGGCTGGGGCGCTATTACGGCCCGGGCGCCACCTGGTGAAGTTCCTCGACGACCCACTCAACGCCTTGCTTGGAGGCCAGTTCCGGCGGCGTCCGGCATTCGGGCTGGGGCACGTGGCGGCCCTCGGCCACCCGCCCCTCCCAGGTGCCGGCCACCTCGGTCGCCAACCTCACCCAACCGTCCCCCAGGCTGGAGGACAGCCGCCAGGAGCTCAGCAGCGGCCAGCCCACTTCGGCCAGGACGCTCTTTTCCACCGCCTGATGGGCCGGGGGCCCAAGCGTGGCACAACCCCGGTAGCGGCTCACGACCTCGCTGACCGGCCCTCTGGCCCCGACGACCCGGTCCAGCAGGGCCACGTCGGCCCAGGCCCACAGGGTGGCGGAGGGCAGCACCAACGCCGTGGGGGCAAAGCGGTGGCCCCCGGTGTGGCTGGTGCGCCACACGCGGACCTCGGGCGCGGGCCCGTCACGTCCAAGACGTGAAGGCCAGGTGCGGGCGCCGCTGAGAGTGGTCTCGGCCAACGCCCGTACGAGGTCGGTCCCCCGTCCTCCGCAGCAGGCGTCACGCCGGCCGTGCGTGCACACGAGGACGTCCACGGGGCCCGAGCCGTCCGCCTGGCCGGCTGCCTGATCGTCCGCGCTACCGTCCACCTGACCGTCTGGTGCGCTGTCCGGCGGGGCCAGCAGCTCGGCCGCGGCCTCGGCCAGGGCCTCAGCTTCGGGACCGACCAGGCGCTCGCGGCGGCGCAGTGGGCCGGCCCGTCCGGGCCGGGCCGGGCCGTAATAAATGAGCCGCCGTGGCTGGTCGACGGCTCCACCGGCCGTACCCGCGACGGCTGTGGCGCCCGGCGCTATGGCCTGAAGGCGCAGGCCGGCCCGGAGCGCGAGTTGAGCCACGCCCGTCAGCTCGGCGATCTCGGAGATGTCAGGCGGCCATGGCAACGGCACTTCGACCAACAGGTAGCCCTGGTAGTGGCCGGCCGAGCCGATGGGGCTCAAGTCCTGGCTCCTGGCCCAGTCGCTGCAGGCGGGGGCCGCGCTCAGGGACGTGCCGCCCACGGACGTGCCGCCCACGGGCGAGGCGGCAAGAGCCCCGAAGTCCTCGGCCATTGACATAGCACGAGACTAGGGGCGACAGGTTATGTCCCGGCCGGGGCCACTGGGCACCCAGCCCGCGGCGCCAGAGCGCTCAAGGGACGGCGAAGGCGTAGATGGGCAGGCCGTTGGCGAAGTAGGACTGGGAGGGCAGGAAAGGGCCGTTCACCAGGACAGACGTCCAACCGCCAGGGCCGGGGCCGGCATCGCCTTCGACTGTGTCGATCTCCCCATCGGGCCAGACCTGCGCCACCACGCCCATGTGCGGAGAGGTCCAGACGTTTTGCGGGCCGGTGCCGTAGAGCACGAAGTCGCCGGCGGCCGGCCTGTCCCGGGCGCTCATGACCCGGGTGTGGCGCGCCGCCCATCTATAAACGTCGCCGGCGAAGCCATAGCGAGGGATGCCGATGCCTGCCTTTTCCCACACCCAGGTGGCAAACAGGGAGCACCATTCCTCGCACGGCCCGTACGGGTTGCAGTAGTTGCCGCCGTCCGGGCTCGGGCCGACTTGGCTGGTGGCCACGTTGACGATACGGCTGGCGTGGCCGGAGCTTGGGTTGTCCAGCCTGACCCTGAAGGCCTCGGCGTCCAGGAGCCAGTAACCCCGCCCGGCCGGGTCGGCGACGATCCCGGCGATAGGCGGGCGAGGCAAGGCCCGATTGTTGCCGCCGAGGTGGGTTGCGTCACCGAAGGCGTCCACCTCGCCGTTCCCACATACCAGCCAGTACCCGCGGCCATCGGGCGTCACCGCGGTACCGTCCACCGGGGGGTGGCCTCGCATCCCTCCCAACCTCGGAGCGTCCCCGTAGGCCACGACCTCTCCCCCGCCCTGTACCAGCCAGTAACCGGCCCCGTCGAAGGAGGGGGCGATGGCGACCACGGGGATGTTGTGCAGATCGGTCGCACCGAGGGACCCGAAGTAACGGGCGTCGCCAAAGGCGTAAACGGCACCATGGCTCGAGACCATCCAGTAGCCCCGGCCGTCGGGCGTACTGGCAAACCCCACAATGGGCTCGGGCAACGACAAGTGACGGGCCGGGCCGTAGAAGACGGCGTCGCCGAAGGAGTAGACGCTGCCATTGGCACCGACCAGCCAGTACCCCTGACCGTCGGGCGTGGCCGCCATAGCCACTACCGGGGCAGCCAGGCGCCGGGCACCGGTCCCGCCGAAGTACCGGGCGTCGCCGTAGCTCAGCACGCTCCCGTCCGCGCCGACGAGCCAATAGCCCTCTCCGTCCGGCGCGGCCGCCATGGCCACGACCGGCGCCGCCAGGACCAGATTTGTCGGGCTGCCGAAGAAAGACGCGTCGCCGCGGGTTATCACGCCCCCGTCCTTGAAGGTCCCGCCGTGCTCCTCCGCCCGCCACCCGGCCGTCGCCCTGGTGCCGGGGGCGGAGGACGCCAGGGCTGGCGGCGAGATCGTCGACAGCCAGGTCATCATCAATACCAGGACTGAAAAAACCGCCCCCACCGCGCCCGGCCAGCCGTACTTGACCGGACGGCCCGCCGCGCCGCGCATCGTCACCTTTCTAGCACTGCCCGTCCTGCGGGCCGCAGCACCGCTACCTCGCGAAGGCACTGGCTCGTCGTCAAGGCACTGGCTCGTCGTCAATGCCGGGTATCGTTTCTGGCAATGCCGGACGACCGCCGCCGTGGGCATCCCGGACGAGGATGAGACAGCACGAGGTCCGTTCGTACACCAGCGCCGAAGGACTGCCGCGCCCACAGCAACTGGCCTGGAAGCTGGCCGAGCTGGCCACCGACCTGGTACCCGTCGAAGCCCCGGTGGCCGAGATGGTGGTCAACCGGCTGATCGACGACGCCGGCGTGGCCGCCGCCGCCCTGTTCCGGCCGCCGGTGGCCAACGCCCGCGCTCAAGCGGTCCGCCACGAGCTCCTCCCCGGGGCCGCGGTCTGGGGGTACCCGGCTGCGTCCGTGGGCCGCCGGGTGGCTCCGGAATGGGCGGCGTGGGCCAACGGCGTGGCCGTGCGCGAACTGGACTTCCACGACACGTTCTTGGCCGCGGAGTACTCCCACCCCGGCGACAACATCCCGCCCTTGCTGGCCGTCGCCCAACACGTCGGCTGCCCGGGCCGCGACCTGGTGAGGGCCGTCGCCACCGCCTACGAGGTCCAGGTCGACCTGTCCCGGGGGATTTCCCTGCACGCCCACAAGATCGACCACGTCGCCCACCTAGGGCCGTCGGTGGCCGCCGGTCTGGGGACACTGCTGCACCTGCCCACGGAGGTCGTTTACCAGGCCATAGGGCAGGCCCTGCACACCACTACGGCCACCCGTCAGTCGCGAAAGGGCGACATCTCGTCCTGGAAGGCATACGCTCCCGCCTTTGCCGCCAAGGTCGCCATCGAGGCGGTCGACCGGGCCATGCGGGGCGAGACCTCGCCGGCGCCCATCTACGAGGGCGAGGACGGCGTGATCGCGTGGCTGCTAGACGGCCCCGACGCTGTATACCATGTCCCCCTGCCCGAGCCGGGCGAGCCGAAACGCGCCATCCTCGCCACCTACACAAAGGAGCATTCGGCCGAATACCAGGCGCAGGCGTTCATCGACCTGGCCCGACGCCTGCGGGGGAGGCTCCCTGACCTGGCCCAGGTGCGCTCGGTAACCATACTCACGAGCCACCACACCCACTACGTCATCGGCACGGGGTCGGGCGACCCTCAGAAGTTCGACCCCGACGCATCGCGCGAGACTCTCGACCATTCGCTGCCCTACATCTTCGCCGTTGCCCTGGAGGACGGCACATGGGACCACAGTTCGTCCTACCTGGCGGAAAGGGCTCACCGCCCCGAGACCGTAGCTCTGTGGGGCAAGGTCACGACGGCCGAGGACCGCACCTGGACGGAGCGCTACCTGGCCGGCGAGGCCTTCGGGGGCCGGGTCGTGGTCGAACTGATGGACGGCACCACGGTGGAGGACGAGATAGCCGTAGCCGACGCCCATCCTCAGGGTGCCCGGCCCTTCGGGCACGCCGCCTACGTGGACAAGTTCCGCCGTTTGGCGCAGGGCACGATCGAGGCGGACGAACAACAGCGCTTCTTGGACCTTGTCGAGCGGCTCCCGGCGCTGACCCCGGACGAGGTCCGGGAATGCACCTTTGCCCGCCCGGACCTGGAGACAAAGACGCCAAAAGGGGGCTTGTTCTGATGTTCCACTCCCCTGTCCCGGCGACCGAGAAACGCTTGGCCCTGCGGGCCGGGTTGGCCTCGGGGCGGCTCCTGCGCTTCCCGGGCGCCTTCAACCCCCTCTCCGCGCTGCTGATCGAGCGCCTGGGCTTCGAAGGGGTGTACGTCTCGGGCGCCGTCGTGGCGGCGTCGCTGGCCCTGCCCGACATCGGCCTGACGACCTTGAGCGAAGTGGCGGCGCGCAGTCACGAGGTCGCCCGCACCACGGGGCTGCCCACGCTCGTCGACGCGGACACAGGTTTCGGCGAGCCTTTGAGCGCCGCCCGCACCGTGCACGTCCTGGAGGACCTGGGCGTTTCCGGCTGCCACATCGAGGACCAGGTCAACCCGAAGCGCTGCGGCCATCTGGACGGCAAAGAGATCGTGGCCGTCTCGGACATGCGCCGGCGCGTCAAGGCGGCGGCGGAGGCGCGACGCGACACGGCCTTTGTCATATGTGCCCGCACCGACGCCCGAGCCGTCGAGGGCCTCAACGCGGCCGTGGAGCGGGCGAAGTCCTACCTGGACGCCGGGGCGGACATGATATTCGCCGAGGCCCTGGCCGACGCGGCAGAGATCGGACGCTTCCGCCAGCTCGTCGACGCCCCGTTGCTGGTCAATATGACCGAGTTCGGCAAGACCCAACTATTGGACCAGACGACGCTGGCCGACCTCGGCGTGAACGTCGTCATATACCCGGTTACGCTGTTACGCCTGGCCATGGGGGCTGTGGGACGCGGGCTGTCCGTGCTCGCTGCCGATGGGACGCAAAAGGAGCTGTTGGACCAAATGCAAACTCGCGCCCAGCTGTACGACCTGCTCGGTTACGACGACTACAGCGCCCTCGACGCCCGACTGGGCCAGGTATGAGCGCGGGCACGCCCGAGGCCCATCGGGGCCTGGCCGGGGTCGTCGCCGACACGACGGCGGTCTCGGTGATAGACCAGGAGACCGGCGTCCTTTTGTACCGTGGCTACCCGGTGCCCGGGCTGGCCGCGTCCTGCAGCTTCGAAGAGGTCGCCTACCTCATCTGGTACGGCGAGCTCCCCAGCACCGAGCAGCTCGAAGCGTTCACGGCGGCCGAGAGATCCGAGCGCGACGTGCCCCGGGACCTGACCGACGCCCTGGCCAAGCTCCCCCTCACCTGCGACCCCATGGACCTCCTGCGCACCGCCGTCAGCTATCTGGGCGCCCTCGATCCGGTCGACGAGCATGGCGAGGAGCACAGTCGACATGCCGACGCCGACGAGGCGGCGGATCTCCGCCGGTCCATCAGGCTGTGGGCGCAACTGCCCACCATCGTGGCCGCCGAGCAGCGGCGCCGCCGGGGCCAGGCTCCTATCGCGCCCGACCCCGCTCTCTCTTTTGTCGAGAACTTCTTCCATATGTGCTTTGGGTCGGTCCCCGGCCCCGAGGTGCTGCGCTGTTTTGAAATATCGCTGGTCCTTTATGCCGAGCACGGCTTCAACGCCTCGACCTTCACTGCCCGCGTCATAACCTCGACTCTCTCCGACCTTTATTCCGCCGTCACCGGTGCCATCGGAGCGTTGAAGGGACCGCTGCACGGGGGAGCCAATGAGGCGGTAATGGCCATATTCAATACGCTGCCCGGTCCCGAGGCGGTGCCGGGCTGGCTGGAGGCAACGCTGGCCGAGGGGGGCAAGGTCATGGGCTTCGGCCACCGTGTCTACAAGCACGGCGACAGCCGGGTACCCACGATGCACACCGCCTTGGCCGAGGTCGCCGCCCGCAGCGACGAAGGGCGCCGTTTGATGGCCATTTACGACCGCCTGGAGCAGGCCATGCTCGACTCGAAGGGCCTCTACCCAAACCTCGACTACGCCACTGGGCCCGTTTACCACCTGACAGGGTTCGACACGCCCACGTTCACTCCCATCTTCGTCATGAGCCGTGTCACCGGATGGACGGCCCACATAATCGAACAAAAAGCCCACAATGCCCTTATCCGGCCCTTGTCGGCTTACGTGGGCGTGGGCCGGCGCCCGGTGCCGGAGAGGCCTCCTCGAGGCGAGTGAGCCCACAGCTGCCTGTCCCGGCGAGCCCCGCTCGCGGGCCGCGCCACAGCCGGCGGCGCCGCTCCCGCCTTTTCCCTCCCCCGGGGAACCACAGCTTCGCGGCGACTACGGCAGGGGTGGAGCAGGGGCCCATGGGCCCCGCTGCCCAAGGGCTTGCTGGCGATGGGCTTGCTGGCGATGGGCTTGCTGGCGATGGGCTTGGTGGCAGTGAGCCAAGTTCGCAGGACGCCGACATCGAGTTGGAGGCGTCGGCACCGCCCCTACCACCGGGATCGGTCCGGACAGCGGTTGCGCCCAATTTGGTAGTACTGGCGCCGACGCGGCATACGAGCACGAAGACCGGCCCGCCTTCGGACGCGGCGTCGGCCGGCGCGGAGCTGGCACCAGGCCCGCGCCGGCCCTCCCGGGGTAAAGCAACGGCCCGGGAACTCGCCGTGGTCTTCGTTATCACCCTGGCCCTGGCCGTGGTCTGGTGGCATCTGGCGTGGGAGTTCCCACGGGGTAACCAGATCGGCGGTGCCGGCGACGCCGACGAGTACTCCTGGTTCTTTTCCTGGATGCCCTTCGCGCTCGGGCACGGCCTCAACCCGCTCGTGAGCACTTACGTCAATTTCCCGAGTGGGATAAACCTGATGTGGAACACTTCGGTGCTACTGCCGAGCTTCCTCATGGCACCGGTGACGGTCATTTGGGGGGCCGCGCTTTCTTACAACGTCGTACTCACGCTCGCCCCCGCCCTGGCCTGCACCTTTTCCTACCTGGCCTTTCGGCGTTGGACGGGAAGGCTACCCTCGCTGGCCGGCGGCCTTGTGGTCGGCTTTTCGCCTTACGTTACCTCCCAAGCCGTCGGTCACTTGGCGCAGGTTTTCATGGCCAGTGCCCCTCTTTTCCTTATCCTGTTCGACCGCCTGCTGGTGGTCCAGTCGGCCCAGCCGTGGCGAGAAGGGCTGGCCCTGGGCCTGTTGGCCTGGGCCCAGCTGCTCACCGGCGAAGAAGTCCTCGCCATGGAGGCCGTAACGGCCGCCATAGCCGTGGCCGTGCTATGCCTGCTCAACCGGGCCGCGTTGGCCGCCCACTTCGGCTACGCCTGGAAGAGCCTGAAAGTGGCGGGCGGCCTTTTCATAGTTCTGGCGGCACCTTTTCTGGCGTTCCAGTACTTCGGACCTGCCCGCGTCCAGAACGTGCACCCTCCCGACGTATACGTAAGCGATCTGTTGAACTTCGTCATCCCCACCAACATCACACGCCTGGCACCCCCCTCGGTCCTGGCTGTGAGCCGGAATTTCACCGGGAACGGTTCTGAGCAGGGCGCCTACATAGGCATCCCCCTTCTCATCTTTGTCGGCATCACGCTATACCTGGCCCGCCGGCGCCGGGTCACCTGGGTGGCCCTCGCCATAGCCCTGGGCGCGGGCGTGCTGTCTATGGGCTCCACGCTCCATGTGGACGGGCACCGGGAGCTCTCCTCGTTCCTTCGTCTACCCGATTACCTTCTGCAGAAATTGCCCCTGTTCCATAACCTTCTACCTGATCGGTTCGCGTCGATGATGTTCCTGGGCGTCGGGCTGCTGCTGGCGCTGGGCCTGGAGGAACTCAAACGCCTCCAATGGCCCCTGCGCGTCGGCGGGGCCGCCTTAGCCGTGGTCGGCCTGGCTTTTTTCTGCCCCATCATCAACTACCCGGCGTCTTCCAGCCCTCTCTACAGTGCCTTCAAGGCCGGCTTGGCGTGCCCGGAGGCCACTTCAGGGCCCCGGGGCTCCGGCCGCCCCCCGGTGGTGCTCATGTTGCCAGCGGCCAATGAACTGAACCTTCTCTGGCAGGCCGAATCGGGTTTTTGCTACGCGATGCCGAGCGACACGGGCATGACGGGGACCAACGGTGGGGATGTGAGCCGGATGCGCTTCCTGCTGAAGCTGGGGGCCCCTGGCGCGCCCGTGCCGGCCATAACCCCGGCGGTCCGAGCCGAGGCGGCCGCAGACATCCAGGCGTTGAACATCAAAGAGATCGTGGTGGGCCCGGAAGCACCGGCCGTCCCGCCGTGGACGCCCCAGGGCCAGGCCGAAGTGGTGGTCTGGGTACAACAACTATTGGGCCAGGACCCTCAGCAGTCCCTGGACTCCAACATCAGCTATATCTGGAAGCACCTTCCTCCCGTCAGCGATATCGCTTCTGGCCACGTGCCGAAGATCGTGCTCGGCACCAAGCCCCCTCCGGGCCGGGACTAGCCCGGAGGACCGTCAGAACTCGCGTACGCGTGCCTCAGGCCTTGGCGTCCGCCCAGCTCCGCCCCCAGGACAGGTTGACCTCCAGGGGGACGCTGAGATCGGCCGCCCCCCGCATGGCTTCGACCACGGCCTTCGCCGCCGCTTCTTCCTCGTCCGGGGGGACCTCCAGGATGACTTCGTCGTGGACCTGAAGCACGAGCCGGCCGCGCAGCCCCTCCTCGTCGAGGCGGGCGTCCAGGCGGACCAGGGCTACCTTGAAGATGTCGGCCGCCAAGCCCTGGATACCGGCGTTCATGGCCTGGCGCTCGCCCGCCGTGCGGACCTGGTAGCGCTCGCTCGATAGTTCGGGTATGAGGCGGCGTCGGCCAAAAAGCGTCTCCGTGTACCCCTTGTGACGCGCCTCGGCCACGACCTCGTCCATGTAGGCCCGCACCCGGGGGAAGCTGTCGAAATAAGCCTTGAGGATCTCGGCCGCTTCGTCCACCTCGATGGCGAGGCGCTGCGCCAAGCCGTAGGCCTCCATCCCGTAGGCCAGGCCGTAGGAGACCATCTTGGCCCGGGACCGCATGCCGATCGTCACTTCGGCCGGGTCCACGCCGAAAATCCGCGCCGCCGTCATGCGGTGGATGTCGGCCCCGGTCCGGAAAGCTTCTATCAGACCGGGGTCCTGGGCCAAGTGGGCTATGACCCGGAGCTCGATCTGGTTGTAATCGGCCACGAGGAAGCGCATCCCTTCGGCGGGCACGAACACCCGCCGCAGCTGGCGCCCTTCCTCGGTCCGCACGGGGATGTTGTGCAGGTTGGGCGCATCCGAGGAGAGCCGGCCGGTGCGGGCCACGGTCTGGTTGAAGGTGGCGTGTATCCTCCCGTCCGGCGCCACTTCGGCCAAAAGGGCGTCGGTATAGGTCGAACGGAGTTTTTCGATTTCCCGGTAACGCAGGATGGCCGGGATTATGGGGTGCTCGTCGCGCAGTTTCTCCAACGTCTGGTTGTCGGTGGAATACCCCGTCTTTGTCTTCTTCCCCGGGGTGAGCCCGAGCTTGTTGTAGAGGATTTCGCGCAGCTGTTGCACCGAGTTGACCAGGAACTGGGTGCCGGCCAGGTCGTGGACCTGGCTCTCCAGGGCGCGGGCCTCGTCAGCCAGCTGGTGGCCCAGACGGGCGAGCTCGACCGAGTCCACCCGCACGCCGACGAGCTCCATGCGGGCCAGCACCCTGACCAACGGCCTTTCCACATCGTCGTACAGGCGGGACATCCCCCGGTGGGCCAGGGCGCTCGACAGCGGACCGGTGAGCCGGGCGACGGCGACAGCCCGCTCGGCAGCCATGCGCCCGGGCTCGGCGGCGCCGGACAAGTCGAGCTGGCCGCTCGGCGTGGTCCCCGCCGGGGCGATGGCCACGCCGGCAAAGCGCGCCGCCAGATCTTCCAACAGGTACTGGTCGCCGGCCGGGTCGACCAGATAAGCGGCGATCGACGTGTCCAGGTCGAGGTTGGAGAAGTCGACGCCCAGCAAGGCCAGGCTCCTCATGAGGGCCTTGGCGTCGTGGGTGGACACCAGGGCGCGGCTGCCCGAGCCGAGCACGCCGTCCAGGGCGGAGCGCACCCGGGCGTCGTCCACGAGCCGCCCTTCGAGCCACCAGGCGCGGTCCTGGACAGGCGCCGGCGCGCCGGAGCCGGCCGCCACGCCGTCGCCGGCCGGAGCGTCCTGGCCGATAAGGGCGAAGGCGAGACCTCTCAGGGGGGAGCGGCCTTCCCGTCCCTCCCACGAACCGGCTACAGCCAGGGCGGCGCCGCTACTGGCCCACTCCCCGAGGGCACCGGCGACCGCCGCCGGCCCCTCCCAGGGCTCGACGGCCACCGACAACGGCTCGCCGGTCGCGGGCACGGCACCGGCATCGGCCTTCCCCGTACCGGTGGCGTCGACGAAGCGGTCCCACAAGGTGCGGAACTCGAGGAACTCGAACAGCCGCCGCAGCTCGGCCACGTCCCAGCCCCCGACGGCCGCCTCGGCCGGCACGAGGGACACGTCGAGGTCGCGCACCAGTGGTATGACCCGGGCATTGCTGCGCACGGAGCCTTCGCCGGCGACGAGAGAGGCGCGCAGTCGCGGCGTGAGCTCGTCGAGGTGGGCGTACACGCCGTCGAGGTCGCCGTAGGTGGTTATCAACTTGGCGGCCGTCTTCTCGCCCACGCCGGGGACCCCGGGCAGGTTGTCGGACGGGTCGCCCCGCAGGCTGGCGAAGTCCGGGTACTGGGCCGGCGTCACGCCCGTGCGTTCCAGGATGCCGGCCTCGTCGTACAGCGCGTAGTCCGAGACGCCCCGCCGGTTGTAAAGGACCTTCAGATGGGGGTCCTCGACCAGTTGGTAGGTGTCGCGGTCGCCCGTGACCACGATCACATCGTTGCCCTCCGCCGCCGCCCTGGTGGCCAGGGTGGCCAGGACGTCGTCGGCCTCGTAGCCGGGGGCCTCGACGACCGGGACGCGCATGGTCTCCACCAGCTGGCGCACGAGGCCCATCTGCTGGCGCAGTATGTCGGGTGCCGCCGAACGGGTCGCCTTATAGCCCTCCACCAGCTCGTGGCGGAAGGTCGGCTCGGGCCGGTCGAAGGCCACGGCCAGATAGTCGGGCTTGTGGTCCTTGATCAGGTTCACAAGCATCGAGGTGAAACCGTAAACGGCGTTGGTCACTTGCCCCGAAGCCGTGGCCAGGTCCGTGGGCAGGGCGAAAAAGGCCCGGTAGGTCAAGGAATTGCCGTCGAGGAGCATCAACAAAGCCATGACCGGTCCTTCCCGGGCGTCCGCGCCCCCTTCAACCGCCTCTGCACTCCTAGAGTCTGCCTTACTCCCAGCGCCAGCCGCCGCCCGCGACTAGGTGCGGGGCTCGGCCCCTACGCAGAACTACGCTCGGGCCATGAGCAATGTTGCCGGCCGGACGGGCGCCCACCCTCCCAACGAGCAGTACCTCGAGGCGATCTTCAACCTGGAGGAAGAGGGCAGCCAGGTGATACAGGCTCGTCTGGCCGAGCGCGTCGGCCACTCCGCCCCCACCGTCTCGGAGATGGTTCACCGCCTGCGGGAGGAGGGCTTCATAGAGGTCAGGGGACGCTCGCTTTCCCTCACCACGTCAGGGCGCCGCCTGGCGACCAGCGTCATACGCAAGCACCGCCTGGCGGAACGACTTCTGACCGACATCATCGGCCTGCCCTGGCACAAGGTGCACGCCGAAGCCGACCGCTGGGAGCACGTCATCTCCGACGAGGTCGAGGGCCGGCTGGTCGAAATCCTGGGCAACCCGCCGACCTGCCCCCACGGCAACCCCATCCCGGGATCGGGCGCCCAGCCCGAGCCGGCCACCGTCCTGGCCAAAGCCAAGGTGGGAGACCGGGTGCGGCTGAGCCGGATGATGGAGCTGGTCGAGTTCGACCTCAACGCCTTGGTCTACCTCGAACAGCACAACTTCATCCCCGGCGCCCAGGCCACCGTCGTCGCCCGCGGCCCGGACGGCAGCCTGGTGCTCGAAGTGGGCGAGGACAACGTCGTCCTCGGGGCCTCCCTGGCCGCGTTGCTCTATGTCGCCCCCGCCTCCTCCGCTCCCCCGGCGCGGGGCCGGCCCTAAGGTCTAGGGCCGCAACTCGCCTGAAAGCACCTGGAGGGACACTTCCTTCATCGTCGTCCGCCCGTCCATGGCGCGGCGCTGGATCCAGCGGAAGGCCTCGCTTTCTTTCATGTCGAGCTCGTCCATGAGGGCCCCTTTGGCCCGCTCGACCAGGGTGCGTGCCTCCATGCGCTCTTCGAGGTCCTTGTAGGCCTCCTCGAGCGCCTTCATCTCCTCGAAGCGGCCCAGGGCGAGTTCCATGGCCGGGACCAGGTCGTTGCGCTGGAACGGCTTGACGAGGTAAGCCAGCGCACCGGCCTCCCGGGCCCGGTCCACGAGCTCGCGCTGGCTGAAAGCGGTCAGGATCAGGACCGCGGCCAGCCGTTCGGCCGTTATCTCGGCCGCCGCGGTGAGCCCATCACCCCCCGGCAGGTTGATGTCGAGGATGGCCAGGTCCGGGCGTTGGGCGCGTACGAGGCTCACGATCTCGTCGCCGCGGCTGGTCTCACCGACGACCTCGTAGCCCTCCTCTTCGAGGGTTTCCCGCAGGTCGAGACGGATCAAAGCCTCGTCCTCCGCTATTACGAGCCTTGCGCTCACTCAGCCTTACCTTGCCCTTCTGCTTGCCGGCACCGAAATCCTGCATGAAAGCTACTGGGAGCCACGGTAGTGGCTGCTAACCGGCGTTCCCGGGTACCAGCTTGTCCAGGAGCTCGTCGAGCTCGTGCTCCAAACGCTTGACCTGTGAAGCCAGCCCGTCCCGTGCTCCCGCCATGGCATCGGCGTGGCGCTGGGCCTCCTGGCTCTCCTTGGCCGCCAACGGGGTCTCTGAGACCAACGACCGTAGACGCGCCTCGTCCGCCGCCTCGGCCAGCGCCATCAGTTGCTCGTCGGCAATGGCGAGTTCCTCTCTGGTCTTGCGCAGGCGTCTGGAAACGTCCATCAGCCGCCGCTCCACGAGGTATTGGGCCATCGCGACCAATTTTAGCTTGATCCCCCCAGCCGCCATGAACGGCGCGGACCGGGTGGCCGAGTGCTCTTGCCCTTTGTGAGGCGGTGCATTCAGCACCTTCTCAGGTCGATCGGCCAAAATGGCAGGTACGGAAGTAGGTGCTCACATGAGAGTTCTGGTCGTAGACGACGAGCCGGCGGTGCGCCAGGCTCTTGAACGCGCCCTGCGTTTTGAGGGGTACGCGGCCGAACTGGCCGAAGACGGTACGGCGGGCCTCGCCGCTCACGCTCAAAGACCCGCTGACGCCATCGTTTTGGACATCGCCATGCCCCGCCTCGACGGCCTGGAGATGTGCCGGCGGCTCCGGGCCGCGGGCGACCGGACGCCCGTGCTCATGTTGACGGCCAAATCGTCCGTAACCGACCGGGTGGACGGCCTCGACGCCGGCGCCGACGACTACCTGGTCAAGCCCTTCGCCCTCGAAGAGCTGCTGGCCCGCCTGCGCGCCCTGATGCGGCGCAGCGCCCCGAGCGCCGAGAACGAGCCACTGCGCTTCGCCGACCTCACGCTCGACCCGGGGACCCGTGAGGTCCTCCGGGGCAACAGGCCGATCGAGCTGACCCGTACAGAGTTCCTGCTGCTGGAGCTGTTCCTGCGCAACCCCAAGCAAGTGTTGCCCCGGGAAGTGATCTTCGACCGGGTCTGGGGCTACGACTTCGGCCTCAACTCCAACAGCCTCGAGGTCTACATAGGGTACCTACGGCGCAAGACCGAGGCCGAAGGGGAGGCGAGGCTGATCCACACTGTGCGAGGCGTCGGCTACGTGATGCGGCTGCCGGCGGAGGTAAGGGGATGAACAGGGCGGGCCGCCCTCACGCATGGAGCTGAACTGGGGGTCTCGGCACACCTGGCAGGACGGCGGTCCTGTCCCGCCGGCGGCGCCCCAATGGCCCGTGCTCCTGCCGGGCCAACCCGCGCCTCCGGTGCCGCCTGGAACGCGAGCCGACGACCCCGGCAGCGACCCCGGCAGCGGCAACGGCAACGGGGTTGGCCCGGCACCGGTGGTGGTCCCGGCACCGGTGGTGGTCCCGGCGGCGGGCGGTTCTCTGCCACTGCTGCGCGAGGTCAGTTTCCGGACCCGTATAAGCGTTTTGGTGGGGGCGGCTGTCGCCGTCGCCGTGGCTATGGCGGCGCTGGTGTCCTATGTGGCCGTCAGCCGCCAGCTCGAGCAGCAGGCCAATTCCAATCTGCAAAGCGCGGTCAACCTGGTGCCCTCCCTGGTCCGCTTCGTTGCCCCCGGGCAGCTGAACCCCTCGCCCTTCATAAGCTTCCAGCTCCGCACGGGCGACCAGGTCCAGGCCCTTATCGCCCAGGACCGTGGGGGACCGCTGGTCTATTCGGTGGACGCCCAGCAGGACACCATGCCCCAAAGGACCTTCTTCAAGCTCACGCCGGCGGCCGCGCACACCTTGACGTCCAACTCGAGCACCACGCCAGTCCAGACGGTCCAGGGCGCTGACGGTGCCAATTACCGGGTGGCGACGGTCAGCGTCATCTCGGGCGAACTGTCGGTGGAGATCGGCTACCCCCTGACCAACGTGGACAACTCGTTGACGTTCCTGCGCCTGATGCTCCTCCTGGTCGTCCTGGGCGGGGGTGCCGTGGCCGCCGGGCTCGGCTGGTGGGTGGGACGGACCAGTATCAGGCCGGTCGAGCTGCTTTCGAGCGCAGCTCAGCACGTGGCGGAGACCCAGGACCTGTCTGCGACCATCGACGACACGGGCAACGATGAGCTTGGGCGCCTGGCCCGGAGCTTCAACGCCATGCTCGGCGCACTGGACGCCTCCCGCCAGCAGCAGTCCCAGCTGATCTCCGACGCCGGGCACGAGCTCCGGACCCCTCTCACCAGCCTGCGCACCAACATCGAGGTGCTCATGAAGATGCGGGACCTGCCGGCCGAGGACCGGGACGCACTTCTGTCCGACGTGGACTCCCAGTTGCAGGAGCTGACGACTCTCGTTGGTGACTTGGTGGACCTGGCCCGGGACGACGAACGGGCCGAGGCCGAGCCCGAAGCCGTGCCTTTCGCCGACCTGGTGCAGCGGGCGGTGGACAGGGCACAGCGACGGGCGCTGTCGCTGCACTTCGACGTCTCTCTACAGCCCGGGCAGGTCCGCGCCCAGCCCGCCCTGCTCGAGCGGGCCGTGATGAACGTCCTCGACAACGCGGGGAAATGGAGCCCCACGGGGGGACGGGTCGGGGTCACGCTGGTCTCCGACGACGCCTGGCACCTGACGGTCACCGACGAGGGGCCCGGTGTCGCCCCTGAGGACCTGCCTCACGTATTCGAGCGGTTTTACCGCGCCCAGTCGGCCCGGTCGATGCCCGGTTCGGGCCTCGGACTGGCCATTGTCCAGCGGGTCGTCGCCTCCCATGGCGGCACCATCGAGGTGTCGTCGCCGACCGGCGGGGGGACCAGGGTGGACATCGAGTTGCCCATCGAGCCCGAGCCGGCTGCCTGAGCGCTCCCGATGGCTCCGACCGACGTGCCCGCGGTCAGGGCGCCTCGTGGCGCAGGCCCAGTCCCGCCAGGTCTGTGGGAGTGTCGAAGTCGGCGAAGACGTGGTCGGCCCTTCCCGCCGGCCACTGGTCCCGGTCCACCAAGACGATCCCGGGCCGGCGCAGCAGCGCCTTCATGGACCGCTCGCCGGCGTGGACGAGCACGGTGGCGGCGAGGAGATCCTCGTGCGACCAGCGGGCGCACAGGGGCTGGGGGCGGCCGTCGACCATCGGGACCACCGACGAGCCTCCGGGCCAGCCGGCCAGGAGGGCGAGGTCCTCAGCCGTCACAAAAGCCAGGTCGCAGGCGAGCAGCAAGACCGGCCCACGGTGGCCCGCCGCCTCCAACGCCGGCAGTGCCGCACAGGTGGCGAACAACGGGCCCTGCCCGATCGGTCCCTCAGCGATGGCCTTCAGGCCCGAGCGCCCCGGGCCCACCTCGAGCACCGGGCTCGCCACCTTTTGCATGACCGCCGCCAGGCGTACGGCGTTGGCCAGGCCGTCGACCTCAACCAAGGCTTTGTCGAACCCCATCCGGCGGCTGGCCCCCCCGGTGAGCAGGACCCCTGCCACTTTCGGGGTGCCGTCCGTACCGCTCCGGTCAGGCAGGTTGGTGCGCCCAGCGCCAGGATGCGCTCACCCGCGGTCCAGACGCGGCCGTCTTGGGCACGGCGTGCTCGAACAGGGCCTGGCAGGCCCCGCCCATGACCAAAAGGTCCCCCGATGCGGGCCGAAAGTCGAGCGAGCGCCCGCCTCCCCGCGGGCGCACCAGGAAAGGCCTCGTCGCTCCCAGGGTGACGATGGCCACGACGGTGTCGTCCAGGTGCTTGAGCTCCCGGTCGGCATGAAAAGCCACACTGTCGCGGCCGTCCCGGTAGAAGTTGAGCCCCGGGCCCGCCAGCGGGACGGCATAAAGCCTTTCGAGGCGGTCCCCCGCCATCTCGAGCGCCCCATCGGGGAGCTCGCTCCCCCGGTCATACCAGCAACTGAGCCGCGGCTCGTCGACGTAGCGCTCGTACATCCAGCGCCGGTGGTGGCGCCAGGGTACGCAGCTGATGAGGTCCTGGCACAAAGTGTCGGCACCCCGAAGCCATCCCCGACGGAGCTCCACCCACGCGCCCCCGCCCAGGTCGGTCCGCTCGATCGTGGCCCCGGCAAAGACAGCGGCCTCCCCGCTGGCGAACAGGCCGAGCTGAAGCGCGCTCACGGGCTATATGGTACCCAATCAAACGCATGTTCGATCGCACACATTGTCTGAAGGAGGAAATCCCGTTAGCCTGCGCCCAATGCTTTCGATGCTTTCCGGCCAGGGGCCTTCCGGCCAGGGACAGCTTTGACGCCGTTCTATGTCGCCGGCGCCTTGTTGGTGGTGGCCCAGATCCTCGGCATCTACGCCCTGGTCAGCCGGAAGGCGGACTTTGTCTTCGCCGGCATCATGATCGTGCTCGTTGTGGTCGCCCTGGCCTCGGGAGCCGACGGCGTCTACCGCCAGCTGCACTGAAGCGGCGGCGTCCGGCCCTACTTGAACGCCCCTATCGCCGTTCCCCCGCCGCCGGCCAGCACGATCCCGGCGAGGGCCACCCGGGCGGGGCGGGAGCCCGGCCTCGGCACCTTGAACAGCTCCCCGGCCCTAGGGCCAGATCAGCCGGGTTCCCTGGTAAAGCGATGCCGCCAATGAGGTGTCCTCGGCCGTAGCCAGGTCGACCGCGCCATGCACCAGCTTGTACTGGGCCACGGCCCTCGCCTCCGGTGCCCACTCGGCCAGCGTCTGCACGCCGATGCCTTTGCCGGCCACATGGTGGTCGAGGGCGAGGGTGCTCTCGATCCTCCATTCGGCTTCTCCGTGAGCGATGTCGAACGACGGGCCTTGGGCCTGGGCGAGGTACCCGACGCAAGTGGCGCTATGGGCGACACAGTAACTGAACGCCCGGAACGAGGCCCGCAGAAAATCGGCCGCCGCGCCGGGGTGGGCGGCGAGGAACTTGCGGTTGGCGACCTGGACGTTGAACGTGCCCGAGATCCCGAACTGAGAGGGAGCCCACATCGTGAAGGCGGCGTGGGCGGCGCGCAATGTTATGGGTTCGTTGGACTGGTACGCCTCGAGGGCGTCGAAGCTCCCGCGTACCAGGAGGAAGGGGTCGTAGGTCTGGTCGTCCACCATACGGACCTTGGCCACGTCGACTCCCGCCTTGGCCAGCATCTCATGGAGCACGACGGGGAGGACCGTGTGATAGGCGAGGGTCTTGCCCTCGAGCTGGGTGAGCCTGGTGATGCCCGCCCGGGTCAGCAGCGCGTAGTCCGAGGTGTCCCCATAGGTGGAGATGCCGACGAAGTTTGACCCGTCGGCCTCCTGGACGATGGCATCGGCGGCACTGCCTTCACCGGTTATCTGGGCGGCATCGGCGGAAACCAGCGCATAGGGCGAGGCACTGGTCGGGACGTCGACGAAGTCGACCTCGAGGCAGAGGTCGGCGAAGTAGCCGAGCTTCTCCGCGGCGTAGACGTCGATGATCCCGGCCGAGGCGTCGTAGCCGAACGGCGAGGCGAAATGGACCGTCCCGGCTGCCCTGTTGGCGGCGCATTCCGCCGAGCTTTTTGCCAACGTCCCGGCACCCGGGCCGCCGGCCCGGCTAGACGCGCCGGCCGGGCCGGCGACCAACGACATGGGACCGAGCGCGACGAGCACCGCCATCACCGCTCCACCAGCCTTGTTCAGCTTCGCCACTCTCCCGGTCGTCCCTTCACGAAAAGTGTTGCTCATGGCACGGGCGCTTCACAGCTGTGGCCGACGGGACCGTCCGGCCCCGGATGACCCTACTGGCTGCGACGAGGCGACCGGTGCCGCCGGCCGCAGGCCGGCCCGACGAGCGTATGTCGGCCCGACGAGCGTACAGAGGCGGTCCATCAGTGCGCTCTTACCGCCTCGGGCCCCAGGACAGCACCCTGCGCTCGACCAGGGTCACCAGGAGAGTGAAGGCGAGGCCGAGCAACGACAGGCAGAAAATGGCGGCGTAGATCTGCGGCAGGTAGTTCTCCTGGAAGCCTTCCTCGATGAGAGACCCAAGACCGTTAGCCGTACCGGCGGTGGAGAACTCCGACACGACCGCGCCGATGATCGACAAGGGGAAGCAGATCCTCGCCGCTGCGAACAAGAAGGGCAGGCTCGACGGGATCCGCAGGTGCAGGAGGACTTCGAGGCGGGATGCATCGAGGCTTTGGAAGTACTGAAGAGCCTCATCGTCGATGGCGCGAAGCCCCACAAGCGAGTTGACGAGCAGGGGGAAGAACACGATTATCCCTGTCACCAGGTAGCGCGGCGTCATCGTGAACCCGAAGGCGACGGCGAACCCGGGAGCGAGGCTGACGACCGGGGTGACGTTGAGGATCACCGCCAGCGGCATGACGGCCCGCTCGACAACAGGGATGTAGCTCATGGCGACGGCCAAGCTGAAGGCAATGACGAAGCTGGCGCCGAGACCGACCCCGCTTTCTGACAGGGTGACCGCGGCGGCCGCGAGGAACTCCCCGGGGTGATCGGCGAGCTGGGCCAAGATGGCCCCGATCCGAGGGACCAGGTAGGCGTTATGGACGGCGACGACCTGCCAGGCCAGCACCAGCAGGCCCAGCAGCACGGCCGCCGGGGCCCAGCGGCCGATCAGCCGGGCCCCCTGTCGACGGCGCCCGGAGGCGGGCCCTGGCAACGACGGGGTGCTCACGACGCCGGTCGCTCGTCCCGCATCACGCTGCGCAGCGCCAGGCGCACCTCGCGCTCGACGTCGCGGAAGGCGTCGCTGACCTCGACGAGATCGCCTCGCGGTCGCTCCAGGCTGACCTCGATCAGGGCCGCCACCCTTCCCGGAGCGTGGGTCATGACGACGACCTCATCGGACAGCAGTACCGCCTCGGGGACCGAATGACTGACGAAGAGCACCGTCGTCCCCGTCGCCTGCCAAAGCTGGAGAAGCTCTCGGCGCAGCACCTCGCCCGTCAGCTCGTCGAGGGAGGAGAACGGCTCGTCCATCAGCAGGACGGCCGGCTCGTGCGCAAAGGCCCGGGCGATCGCCACCCGCTGGCGCATGCCGCCGGACAGTTCGGCCGGCCTGCGGTCGAGGACGTCGCCGAGGCCAAGGGCACGGAGCACTTCGGCCGGGTCACGGGCGGGCTTGGGCCGGTCATTGTCGGCAGACCGGTTGACCTCGAAGGGAAGCCGGACGTTCTCGAGCACCGTTCGCCACGGCAGGAGAGCCAAAGCCTGGGGGACGAAACCGATGTGCTTTGAACGACGTGCATGCTCCGGGTTCTCACCGAAGATCGAAATGCCGCCCGTAGCCGGACTGGTAAGGCCGGCGATGACCCGGAGCAGCGTCGACTTGCCGCAGCCGCTCGGCCCGATGAGGGTGACGAAGCGGCCACGGGAAACGCTCAGGTCGATCGGTCCCAGGGCCGGGACCGGGCCGTCGTCGGTCATGTACGTCTTCGACACACCCGAGACGACGAGCCCCGGCTGGTCCTCCACCGCCGGCCTAAAAACCTGGCCCGGCCGCGCCGCACCAGGCCGGGAACCCAAGGTCGGGCCCCTGCCCGCCAGGTTTGGGGCCCTGGTCCAAAGACATCGAGAAGACGTTACCGCCCAAGCCCGGCACCTGCAGACGGCCCGTCGGTAGCGGCTTGTGACCCGCCGTCGTCGTCGCCTCCGCGCCTGGTCCTCGGGACGCTCGGCCTCGGCCGCCGGCGACGAGGCCCTGGCGATTAGCCAGTTGCCCGGCCAGGCCGCTAGCCTCCGAACCGTCGTGGCGTGCCACAAGCCCGGACGGGCAGTTGGGGCGCTGCGAGCGACCAAGCGCCCCATCGCGGTGCTGGTTGGCCTCGCGGCCGCTGTTGGCGGTCTCAGCGCGCCTTTAGCCCCGGCTTTCGCCGGGCAATTACAGACGGCCAAAGCGCGGGCGGCGGCTTTGCTCGTCCAGGCCGATAATGAAGCTCTCCTGGTCCACGACCTGACGCTGCGTTACCAGCAAGACGCCGCCCGGGCCGACTTCTGGCACGCGCAGACAACCAGGGCCGAGGCGGAGGCCACATCCCTCCGGCAGCGCTCGACCATGACACGAGCGCTGCTCCAGGAGGAGGCCGTCCTGTCGTATGCCGACTCAGTCCCTTCCGAGAGCCCGGCTGCAGGCCCGGCGTCCGAGAACTTCGTGGAGGTCGCCGACCGGCAGGCTTACATGACGGCCGCGATCGGCGACCTTTCCACCACCCTCCAGGAGTACAACACCGAGCGGTCAAACCTGGTGGCGACCATCGCGTCGGCCAAACAGGACGTGCGCGCCAATTTGGCTTCCGAAGACCAGGCACGCGCAGATCGCCGGGAGGCGCTCCAGGAGGCGGCGTCGCTACAGGCCATGCTCGCCCAGACTCGTTCGGAGATCGCCGCCCTCAGCGCCCGCCAGCGCGCCGCCACCGGGCCGCCCGTAGGTAACGGGATCGTGAAGGCCGTGGCCACTCAGCTCGGTGCGACGTCGTCCGCCCCCACCGCGATCTTGACGACCACGACCCTGGAACTCCGCAACACCCCACTGGTCACCACCTCGACCACCGGGACGACCACGACGAGGCCCACGACCACGACGAGGCCCACGACCACGACGAGGCC
>Ga0182012_10000124_pt1 | contig 83660 bp, 62 predicted proteins | sample 612S2SmetaG_FD_120486 | JGI IMG/M metagenome (GOLD analysis project Ga0182012, IMG submission 120486) | Permafrost microbial communities from Stordalen Mire, Sweden - 612S2S metaG | ecosystem: Environmental > Terrestrial > Soil > Wetlands > Permafrost | place: Sweden: Stordalen | collected... | reverse complement strand
GGATCGCCAGTAGCGCAGAGACTGCCTGCAGACTGAGCGTGTGAACAAGAACGGCAAGCGCATCTCAGGACACCGAGCGAAACATTGCGGCAGCCCATTTCGAGCCGCTTTGGAGTTGAGAGCACCGTGCGCGTATGGCTGGCACTCTAGAATACTTGCGAAGACGTCGATGCGCTGATGTCCGCACTTCGCGCATTCAAGCAGAACGTGTGCATCGCTGATTCTAGTTCGGGAGACGAGGGGCTGCCTGAGCACGAAGCTCCCTAATCTTCGCCATTTCCACATCCTTTTGATCGATTAAGTCGTGCAATGTCGGTATGACCAAGACATCCGGAGTGAGGCCCGAATCGGGTTGAGGTGAGGCCGGGAAGGTTCCGATGAGAGGCAGATCTATCTCGATCTGCGAGTTGGGCATTCGAAGAAAGAAGAATGCCCCGCCATTGATGCCGCGTTCATTCCCCCCGGTTGGTTGGCCCACGAGCGTTCCGAGCTTGTTTTGCTGTACTACCCGTGCAAACTGGAACGTCGCGGAGCTGTTATTCGCATCGATCAGGACGTAGACCAGCCCGCGAAAGGGCTTGCCGACGGGCCGGATGACCGTTCCTCCGGCTTCGTCATCATCGTATTTTGTTAATGCGAAATAATGAACGGGCGGGGCGGTCGGCCAGGGTTGCGTCATTTCCGTCGCAGCCGACCCCCAGTTCTTGAAGCTCGGATCCCAAGTATCAAGATAAGGACCGAGTTCGACCGGAGTCTCGCGATAACGGACGAGGCGGCGGTACGTCGAAATTGTCAGGTCGGTTTTGACCAGGCGTTTGAGGATTTCGTCTCCAATGTCATTGCCGCCTTCATTGCCACGCAGATCCAGCACCAGAGCTGGTGAGTTCGTATCGGCGAGTTCATCCAAACGCGAGTTGAGCCAGGTTTTCCAGTCCCACTTACTGTTGTAGAGAGCCCACGTCGGCATACGAAGGTATGCGATACCGTCTTCCAGAAACTTCCATTCAAAAAGAATATCGCTTCCCATGCGGCCTGCTTCTCTGGCTTTGATGGGGGCAATGCGTTGCTCAAACGTTAAAGCTTGAGTATTAAGCGTCAGCGGCTTTTTCTCGCCCGGGCGCCGCACAAGCAATTGCAGCCTCGTAGAGGTCGCGGGAAAGAACATTGGAAAGTAGATGTCAAAAGCTTCGTAAAAACTGTCCCCAGTGACCTCGAGGTAAGCGATGCGCTTGGCATCGTTCGATCCATCGGCGCGGGCAATCGTCATGAGTCGGTCGAGGATTGCTTCAACCGGAGTGCCGTTGATCGCGATCACTTCGGTACCACGCGGAAACTGATGGTCAAGGCTGAAGTCGTCGGTGACGATCATCCTGCGATCAAGCCACCGAAAATAGAAAGGGACTCGGTTATTTCCTTCAAAAAGGATTTTCGCGACCGCTTTCTTCTGGTTAAAAAAATTCGGGTAAGTGTGGCCGCACTTTATCTGAGCGGCAAATAGAGAAAAGGCGAGGTAAGCGTCTCGCAAAGACTGATCGCGCGAAAGGGTTCGTTGGAGCCCGTCAAACTTGGCATCCATCTCCGCTTTGGTATTGTAGCGATAGAGCCCCGGGTGCAGCTGTTCGTAGGCTTTGCGAAGGATGGTCGCATCGGCTTCCAAGTCTGCCGATTTTATGATCGCCGATACGGCGGGATCGAGTTTCTGAGGGTCGGAATCTTGGCCAAGAGCCGTGGAAACGACGAAAAAAAGCGCTGCGACGCAAACGGTTCCCGCCAGCCACTTTTGTTGTTCGATCGAGCTCAGAACGAAGATCAAGACTCGCCAAGACATTTTCATACTCGGAGGTACGCAACTCAGCCACTTTGCGGATTGACGTGCGCTTCGGCTTCTGCCTTCACCGCGATCGCGCGAAGCATTCCGGCAAAGATCCAGCGATGGGCGGGAAAAAGCGCATACCAATATACGAGGCCTGCCAGGCCAGCCGGATCGAAGATGGCCGTCTGCCGAATTGTCGATCCTTTGGGGTCGGAGGAGGTGCCGATTGGGTCAACCTCGAATTGAAGCCACGCCCGGCCCGGCACTTTCATTTCGGCCGAGAGACGAAGACGACGATCAGCGTCGAATCCTTCCACTCGCCAGAAATCCAGCGCATCACCCACGACGAGGGTTTGGGCATTGCGCCGCCCGCGGCGCATGCCGACGCCGCCCACTAGCAGATCCAGAAAACCGCGCAACCACCACAGAACTCCGGCAAAGTACCAGCCATTGGCTCCTCCGATTCTTCGAATCGGGGCAAAAGCTTGTGCCGGAGAAGCGGAGACTTGCAAAACCCGGGAGTCTACGAGCCGGGTACCGAAAAGCACACCGCCCCAGGTGGGAGTCTGCCCGGCCGACGAGAGAGCGTCGGACCAGCAAGTTTCGGCGAACTCCCGATCTTCATTGTGAAGCGCCCTGGCTATACTTTCGCGCAAGCCCCTCGGCTTGACAGGGAATCTCTCCAGGGCCGAAGGGTTCTTTACCAACGTGGGATTGCGGAGACTGTCGATCAATTTGCGCCCAATTCGAGCGTAAATCGGAGTGACGAGTCCCAACCATAAACTGGAAAGACGAGGCGTCAGCACCGGGACGGAAATCGTCCATCGACGTAGGCCGCATTGCCGCGCGTATTCGCGCATAATGTCGCCGTAGCTAACCTGGTCGGTGCCGCCGATTTCAAAAACTGCCGATTCTCCGACAGGAAGATCGAGCGCCTGCAAAAGGTAGAGGACTACATCCTCAACTGCGATCGGTTGCGCCTTCACCGCGACCCAACGCGGGCAAATCATGACTGGCAAGCGCTGCACCAGAGCTCGAATCATCTCAAAGGAGAGGCTGCCGGATCCAATCACGATCGAAGCGCGAAACTCTATTGTCGGAATTCCAGACGAACGCAAGATATCCGCCACTTCCTGGCGGCTCTTCAAGTGGGCAGACAACGTCGGGCCTTCGTTTCCAAGTCCCCCTAAGTAGATAATGCGGTTTATTCCCGCCTTCTGCGAACACTTGGCGAAATTGAAGGCGGCTTTTCGGTCTTCTTCCTCGAACCTTCCCGAGGAGCCCATTGAATGCACTAAGTAGAAGGCTGTGCCCACTCCTGCCATCACCGGACCCAGCGAATCTGAGTCGAGACAGTCACCCTGCACCACTTCAGTGTTTGGGGCGACGCGTGGCCGCAGGAATTCTGGGTGCCTGGCCAAGCAGCGAACTGGCCAACCGGCCGTTTCAAGGCTTCGAAGAAGGCGTCCTCCGATGTACCCTGTAGCTCCGGTCAACAAAACCAGAGATCGGTTGGCGGAGGTTGACGCGGATTTCATCAACGTGCGCCCAGATCGTTCGAGGGAGCGCCGCATCGTCCAGGCCAATTTACTGTCATGAAACCGTCGCCTTCCGATCGCCGCGTGGGCGATCCTAACTTGCCGCCGTCAGATTTCAGGATAGTCCACCTGTGGCGCGACGCATACTTCCGGCAGAAACAACTGAACTTGTGGGCGGGGCGGTCTCCACTTATCAAGTCCATGCGATCGGCTACGTGGTTCAGTGACGGCTTCATTGCGAGGGTGGGATATTGCGACGTTTTCGTTTTTGCTCGCATCTTATTAAAGAGTAATTGAATGTAGAGAAAATTACTTATCCTATTGAGACAGGAGATTTCAGTGCGCGGAATCGCCAGCAATGGAAATCTAACTCGACGCCAAGCTGACAGTGGTGCCAAAAAGCCGGAGGCCGCTGCCTCGAAGGACACAGTACAAGTATGGCTGAAGCCATATTTGATTGGTGAAAAGTTGAAAGCCTTGCGCCTCAGAAAGAAATTGGGCCTGGTGGAATTAGGCCGCCATACAGGTTTATCCGCGGCGTTGCTCTCCAAGCTTGAACGGAGCAAGCTTTTCCCGACCTTGCCCACGTTAGCGCGCATTGCGACCGTTTACGATGTCGGACTGGATCATTTTTTTACTGACGAGCGGAAGCGGCATGTGATCGCGGTCGCAAAGAAACGCGATCGTCAAAAATTTCCGGAACGACCCGGCACACCCGATGTGTCCTATTTCTTTGAGACTCTGGACTATGGGGCCGCACCCAGAAAGATCAATGCGTACTATGCGGATTTCCGTAAGATCGCGAGGGAGAAGCTGAAGCCTCACACCCATGCGGGAGCCGAACTCTTGTATCTGGTCTCCGGTACTCTAACGGTGACGATAGGAGGCACGGCGCACGAGTTGGAGCCCTGCGATTCCATATACTTCGATTCCAGTGTGCCCCATACGTATTGCAAATCGGGCGACAGTCCCTGCAGCGCCCTGATTGTCACAGTTCCGTAAGCGGTCGAGCAATTAAGTGCAGATCGGCTGCGGACGCGATTCGACAATCGATTCATCAAGTTCTAGACCGAACCCGGGAGAGCCCACCATCTACTCCGATCACCTGTCCGGTAACCCAGTTCTGCTCAGGATCGAGTAACCACTCGATCGCGGATGCAATTTCGTTTGGTTCTCCAATTCTGCCCAGTGCGTGCATACCAGCAGAAGCCTTGGCCATCATTTCACTCTGCAGTAACTTGGCCGTTAGAGGAGTTCGGGTCATTCCCGGAGCGACGCAGTTGAACCGAATTTTTTTTGCGGCGTAAGAGGCCGAAGCAGCTAGCATCAACCCTTCGATACCGGCCTTGGCGGCGGAAATCGCCTCATGGTTGGGTAATCCGATGCGGGCCGCCGCGCTCGAGAGCAACACGATCGACCCACCGGCTGGCGCCATCGTGATGGCCGCCGCACGCACTACTGCAAACGCAGACTTTAGATTCGTAGCCACCGTGGAGTCCCACTCTTCCTCGGAGAGAAGGTGTGCCGGCTTGAGCAGAAGAGAGCCCACACAATTGGCAACGCCATCGATGGTGCTGTGCAATTCTGCGGCTCGTGTCATGCACGATTCGACCTGCCGCAAATTCGTGGCATCGAGGCAAAATGTTTCCGCCCCAAGCTCTGCCGCGAGGGTCGCTAGACGTACCTCGTCGCGTCCGGCGAGCAGCAGATGGGCTCCTTTCTTGGCAAGGCGACGACTGACCGCAGAACCAATTCCTCCGCAAGCTCCGAGGATCACATAGGATGGACTCATAGCGGCATCACCGAAAAGCACCGTAGGACTTTGGGCCGTCCATTGGGTTCTTGCTTATGCAGCAGACGCCTCCGACCCGATGGCGAAGCAATGAGAAACATCTCTGCGTTCGTCGAGCATAGTTTTCGACCTCGTAACTAAAGAGCGACGACATGAAGCGCTGCAACACTTCACCTCTTCCCAGTTGGCGGCGAGTCTTCTTCGCCACAATATGATCTCGCCACAAACCGCGCAGGGCTTGCTTGGAGGACTCGGCTGAGCAGGACGCGAAACTATGCGATTCATCTTCATTAGTCACTCTCCCTGAACCTGACTCGAAATAGTATTGCGCGCGTGCGGTGACAGCAGTTTGCACGTGACCGCCCGCGGATTCCCCTGGCTCACTATTTGTGATCGCCCGCCCATTCTTTGCCGGCTTCGCTGCAATTTCCGTACACTTCCGAAATTTTCTGCGCCTCGATCGTGAGGTAACCAACCCCGGTGGTCGAGCCTTCGTTATAAAGACCATTTTGGTTGGCAACCGGATCGTTCTTGCCGACAATCCCAACCACCTTTACGGTGTGGCCAATCTTGCCCTTGAGCCCCGATACATCGCCCGCCACGATGCGGAATTGTTTGGGGCCGGGGGCGCCGCCGGTGATGACAAACGTACCGTCAGTCTTGGACAGACAACCGACTACGGTCCGCAGACCGGTTTGCTGAGAAACAGTTTCGCCTCTGTGGTCGTTCATCGATTCCTGCGCCAGCATCGATCCGGCGAGGGTCATGGTTGCAACACTAAACCAAATTAAATTCTTCATAAAACCTCCTCAAATGTTGGAAACAGTTGCGGCTCTTAACTCACACCGAGATCAAAACCGCTTCTCTCAGACGACGAATGCCGCTTCGGCTTCGTTTGGGAACGAACCATCCGCGAGCATCGCGCCTCGCGCTTCCCGGGCGGCTCTCAGCAACTCATCCAAAAGTTCAACTCGACGTGTTAGATCGAGAATGAGGTCAACCCGTTGTGGAATCGTCAGGTTCTCTGCAATTGCCGGTGCGATTGGTCGCGAAGCCATTTGTCGCCTCCCTGGGTTTTCACTTACTACTACTTGATTGTGATGCAATCTGATTTGATCTAAAGTGAAATGCGGGGCGCGGCTTCACTCTATGTGAACGCGAGGACAATTCGAACGGTCGGATTTCACAGTGTGAAAATCGGCGGCGGGTGGCAGTACGTGCTGTTTTTCTGACGCTGCGGTTCGACTAAATTGGAATGGGAGTATTGCAGATAATAGCTCCGTTCTGTAAGGTCCTGCCATCTACCAAGTGCACATGAGAATTGACAGCGAAGGCGGTTCATCCACGAACCAACTTCAGCGGAGAACCCCGAATGAGAATAATCTTGGTGTTAACGATGTTTTTCGCGACGAGCCTGATCGCGTCTGACAAGACAGTTTATGACTTCACACTCAATTCGATCGACGGTCAACCGACGCCGCTTTCCAACTTCAAAGGCAAGATCGTGTTGCTGGTGAACGTTGCCAGTAGATGTGGCTATACGCCCCAATATTCAGCGCTCGAGTCGGTCTACGAGAAATATAAGAGCCAAGGATTCGTGATAATCGGAATTCCGGCAAACAACTTCGGGGCGCAGGAGCCCGGTTCCAATCAGGAAATTAAGACCTTCTGCACGCGGAAGTACAACGTGACGTTTCCCATGATGGCGAAAGTGTCGGTGAAAGGTTCCGATATCACGCCGCTCTACCAGTTTCTGACCGACAAAACAGCGCATCCGAAAACTGGCGGGGAAATCGGCTGGAACTTCACGAAGTTCCTGGTGGGACCAGACGGCGCAGTAGTCGCCCGTTTTAGCTCTGAGATCGAGCCGGACTCCAAACAAGTGACCTCGGCGATCGAAAAGGAGTTGGCTAGCGCGAAACCCTAACAAGGGGTCGCCTTGCTGGTCATTCCATGTCAATTCTGTCTCTTGAAGACGTCAGTAAGCACTACGAGACCGACGGTCAAACGATTCGCGCACTCAATGGCGTCTCGCTGATGGTGGACGCGGGAGAGTTTGTAGCGCTAGTCGGGCGCAGCGGTTGCGGCAAGTCGACCCTTTTGCACCTGGCGGGCGCGATGGACTTTCCCACCGGCGGCGTCGTCATCTTCGATGGCGTGCCATCGTCCTCTCTGGATGACAAAGAGCAGACTCGCGTGCGACGCGACAAAGTTGGTTTCATCTTTCAGTCTTTCCAGTTGTTGCATACTCTGACGGTTCAGGAAAATATCGAATTGCCACTTTTGCTCGCAGGAAAACCAGATGCCCGCCAGAAAACGCTCGAACGCCTGCAATGGGTCGAACTTGAGGGTCTGGGAAATCGATATCCGCACCAGCTTTCTGGCGGACAGATGCAGCGAGTTGCGATCGCGCGTGCTTTGGTTCACTCGCCAAGGATTCTTCTAGCGGATGAGCCGACGGGAAATCTGGATACGGGGACTGGCGCGATCATTCTGAGCTTGCTGCAGCGCCTGACGCGCGAGCAAAAAACCGCAACCATTATGGCGACGCACAGCCTGGAAGCGACGGCGGTCTGCGACACTTTGGTCAAGATGCGCGATGGCCGCATCGAAGGGGTTACGCGTCGCTAAGATGCCCCGCCTAACGCTTTTCTACCGCCTCATGGTGCGTCCGCTTTTTCGGGAGCCCGTGCGCCTTGTTCTCACGGTCCTTGCAGTTGCGTTCGGGGTTGCCGTGGTCCTCGCGATCGGTCTGGCGGGCAACGCAGCTGCGGGTTCCTTTCATTCGTCGATGGAGACGCTCGCGGGAGACAACGATTTGGAAGTTGTCGCTCCGGGTGGCGTCCCCGAATCTACCGTTGCGACTCTCGCGACGTATCCTTCCGCGTTGCGAATTTCGGTTCGCATGGAGGATTTCGCGGTTATTGAAAAGACGCAGCAAACGATACCGCTGATCGGTATTGATCTCATCGCAGAGGGAAGCCGCTACGTCAATCTGAATTCGGCAGAACAATCTCCCACTCAATCGCCTGGGACTACTGACGACTCCCTCCTCCAGCAGTTGACAGATCCCGAAAGCATATGGGTTAGCAGTAGTCTCAAGCTTCATGCAGGCGATCGAATCTCTCTCTTGATCAACGATCGCATGCACAACTGTACGGTGCGTGGAAGCTACCCGGATCCGAGTGGTAATGAGACCGCGATCCTCATGGACATCGCGGGAGCGCAACAGGTTCTCAATCGTTTCGGCCGCGTCGATCGCATTCTGATCAAGCTTCCGCCGGGCGCAAAAATCGAGGATACACAAAGGGATTTGCAGCACGTTCTTCCGGCGGGAGTCGAGATTCGTCCACAGGGCACAGGCACGGAGGAAAACCGGAAGATGCTCGCCGCTTTCCGCTGGAATCTGAGGCTGCTCAGCTATATCGCGCTGGTGGTGGGAGCGTTTCTAATCTACAACACAATTTCGGTTTCGGTCGTCCGGCGCCGCGCCGAAATCGGGATCGTGCGAGCGGTCGGTGCCAGCCGGGCCGACGTCTTGATTGCCTTTCTCGGCGAAGCCGCTTGTTTCGGAGTCGCAGGGGCGCTGCTGGGTTTGCCGCTGGGACGAATCATGGCTTCCGGCGCGGTAAAGCTGATGGCGATCACGGTCGAGTCTCTGTATGTAAGCAGTCGACCGGGTTCGATTGCACTGGATCCCTTCTCGATATTGTGGGCGCTGCTGATTGGTGTGGGCGTCTCTTTAGTTTCGGCGCTCTCCCCCGCGCGTGAGGCCATGAATGTGTCGCCGACGGATGCGATGGCGCAGGGACGACGGGAATACATCGCGCAAACTCATATGCTTCGCGATCTTCTGGTCGGTGCGATATTGGCCCTGCTGGCGCTGGTGGCAGCGTGCATGCCCGCCATTGGGGGTAAACCGCTTCTTGGATATGTCGCTACGATTCTGCTCATCGCCGCTTCGGGGTACGCTATGCCCGCTCTGGTGAGTTTTCTTTCATGGGCCACGTGTGGAATTCTGAAAAAACTGATCGGAGTCGAAGCGTTGCTGGCTGCGCGCAGTTTGACCGCCGCTCTGCGCAGGACTTCCGTACTGGTTGCCGCGCTGGCGACGGCCGTCGCGATGATGGTTTCGGTCGGAATCATGGTGGGAAGTTTTCGACAGACGGTTGTGAGTTGGATGAATGATCAATTGCCGGCGGACCTCTATTTGCGGCCAGCTGGCGACCCGGCTGCAGACCGTCACCCCACGATCTCTCTCGATCTCGCAGAGAAAATCGGCCAACTGCCGGGAGTTTCCGCGGTCGACCGGTTGCGAGCCTATGAGATTAGTTACGACGGCAAACCGGCGACCCTCGCTTCGGTCGACCTTCGCGTGCTTCGCCCCTACCGCAGTTCTGATTTTTTCTCGGGTCGCCCAACCGAAGTTGTCCTCGGGCAATTGCGCGGTCAAAACAACGTGATCGTTAGCGAACCCTTTACTTACAAGCACAATGTCAAGGCTGGAGATACGTTGAGACTAGCGCTCGGTGAAAACAAAGTTTCTTTCAAGATCGTTGACGTCTCTTACGACTATGCGAGTGAACGTGGCTATATCCTCATGGATCGCGAGACCATGCTGCGCTATCTCCCTGACCCCACGCCCTCGAATCTGGCGGTCTTTGTGGCGCAAGGGGCAAGCGTGGAAGCCGTTCGCAGCCGTATTCAGCAAATCGCGGCCGGGCATCGCATCCTTATTTTTTCGGACCGCGATTTACGCACAGAAGCGATTCGTATCTTCGACCGTACCTTCGCCATTACCTATGCATTGGAGGCGGTTGCTGTATTTGTTGCGGTCATGGGCATCGCTGGCGCTTTTGTTGCCCTGGTCATCGACCGGCGGCGCGAACTGGGATTGATGCGCTTTCTAGGAGCATCATCTTCCCAGATCCGCAAACTCATCTTAGTGGAAGCAGGACTGTTGGGGTTCCTCGCCAATCTAGCCGGATTTGTTCTCGGCTATTTTCTTTCGCTGATTCTCGTCTTTGTCATCAACAAGCAGTCTTTCGGCTGGACGATTCGCTTTCATTGGCCGGTTACCGTGATTCTCGGAGCGCTGAGCGTCGTCTACATCGCGACAATCATCTCTGGACTGTATCCGGCGCGCGTTGCCGTGCGACTGAATCCGTTAGCGGTGATCCATGAGGAATAAGCTCTTGGTATTGGCCGCCCTGATTCTGTGTTTGCAACTTGCGGCTGCTCAATATAAGAGCGCTCTGCCCGGTTACCACTACGAGTTTCCGCGCGATCATTTCAATCATCCGGACTTTCAAACGGAATGGTGGTACTACACGGGTAATCTCAGGGCGAAGGATGGCCATCGCTTCGGTATTGAACTGACGTTTTTCCGGCAGGCGGTCGATCGGGATCCCGAAAAAACTTCAACTTGGGATATCCGGGATTTGTATCTGGCTCATCTCGCCTTGAGCGATCTCGATGGCGGCCAGTTTTACCATGCCGAAAGGACAAACCGCTCCGGGCCGGGACTGGCTGGAATCAGCCAGAGTCAGAAGAAAATTTGGAATGGCAACTGGCAGGTGCAATGGCGAAATGACGATATCGCACTGCAGGCAGATGACGGGCGTTTCGCAATTTCGCTTTTATTGCATCCCGACAAGCCGCCAGTGATTCACGGCGAAAATGGAGTCAGTCAGAAATCGGCTGGGATCGGGCACGCGTCCCACTACATCTCTTTCACTCGTTTGAGCACCAGCGGCACTTTGGCGATTGCTGGCAAAATCGAGCAAGTAACGGGCACAGCCTGGATGGACCATGAGTTTTTCACTCACCAACTGGAAAAGCAGCAAGGGGGATGGGACTGGATCAGCTTTCAACTCAACGACAACACTGAGTTGATGCTCTTCCGCATCCGGCGCAAAGATGGTTCGATCGACCCGTTTTCAGCGGGAACTTACGTGGATAGCGAAAACCGGTCCACGCACCTTCAGCAGTCGGATTTCTCTCTGGTTCCGCTGGGCGAGACCTGGTTGAGCCCGATCAGTGCGGCTCGATATCCCGTTCGCTGGCAAGTAAGAATTCCGAGGTTAGGCCTCGATTTAGAGGTCAGCACAAGGCTAAACCAGCAGGAGTTTTCAGGGAACACCAGATTCGCTCCCAGTTATTGGGAAGGAGCCGTCAGCATCGCAGGCCATCGGGGACCGTCGGAGATCAAAGGGGTCGGCTATCTGGAGATGACCGGGTATGAGCGGCCGATAGAGATCGGACCATAACCAAGAGATACTTTTCTGATGCGTCTCGCAGATTGGGTAGAGGCATCTACGAACGAATCGAACGAACTACGCGACGGCCAAATAAATGTACCGCAAGATGAACAGTACTGTCAGGATCCAGATGAGTACGGTAATTTCTCGGAACTTGCCAATCCCAATTTTGACAACAGTATAAGAAATGAGACCCAGGCTGAGACCTGTGGCGATACTAAAGGTCAGCGGAGTGGCGAGCATTGTGATGAAGGCGGGAACGGCCTCGCTGAAATCGCTCCATTCGATGAAGGCAATCGACTGCGTCATTAACGCGCCCACCAAGATCAGCGCGGGCGCAGTGGCGTAGCCCGGAATCGCTGTGGCCAGCGGCGCGCAGAACGTCGCTAGCAAAAAAAGACCCGCCACGGCCACGTTGCTCAAGCCGGTGCGCGCTCCTGCCGCGACTCCTGCCACGCTTTCTATGTAACTCGTAACCGTGGATGTGCCGGTCAACGACCCAAACAGTGTACCGACAGCATCTGCTACGAGAGCCCGGCCCACGCGAGGAATCTTGCCGTCCTTCACAAATCCTCCTTGCTCGCACACGCCGACCAGGGTTCCCACGTTGTCGAAAAGATCGACGAATAAGAATGCAAACAGGATTTCCAGAAAGCCCAAGTGGATTGCCCCACGGAAGTCCAGCTTTAGGAAAGTGGAGGAAGGGTGAGGCAGAGACACGATTGCGGAAGGCCAGCGGGAAAGGCCGCGCAGAATTCCGAGCAATGTCGTCCCGAAGATCCCAATCAGAATGCCGCCGTTAATTTTGCGCGCCATGAGCACGATGGTCAGCGCAAGTCCGAAGCAAGCGGTTTGAACTTCCTTGTCGGAGAATTGGCCCAGCCCCACGAAGGTCGCGGGGTTCGCGACCACAATTTTGGCATTCCGTAATCCGATAAAAGCGATGAACATCCCAATGCCAGTCGCCGTGGAGTGTTTCAGGCAATCCGGCATCCCGTTGACAATTTGCTCGCGCAAGCGCGATACGGTCAGTAAGAGAAAGACGCAGCCGGAAATAAACACCACCGCCAGCGCAGTTTGCCACGGAACATGCATGCCGATGCAGACCACATAAGTAAAGTAGGCGTTGAGTGACATCCCAGGCGCGAGAGCAATGGGATAGTTGGCGTAAAGTCCCATCACCAGAGAGGCCGCTGCCGCCGATACGCATGTCGCGAACAGGACGCCTTCGGGCGGCATGCCGGCTTGCGCCAGGATTTGCGGGTTCACGACGATGATGTAAGCCATCGTGACGAAAGTCGTAAGGCCCCCCAGCATCTCCTGTTTAATGGAGGTGTTGTTTTCGGCGAGTTTGAAGTAACGGTTGATCAATGATCTTCCTCGAAAGAGTTCTTATTCTCCGACGCACGCCAAGTCCACGCTTGCAGTAAGAGGTAATAGAACGAAGAAAACCTGCCTTAGAGCACTAATAGCGAATCTTGCCCGGCTGTTGCTCCCAAGCATGGAATGCGACGAAAGCTTCTTCGCGCATCATCTGAACCATGGGGATTTCGCGCTCGGCGTGCGGCTGTTTGATCTCCGCATAAATCGCCGAATCGTCGAAGCCGACTTTCGCAGCATCCGCGGCGCCATTGCCAAAATAAACCTTCTCGATGCGCGCCCAGTAGATCGCTCCCAGGCACATGGGGCAGGGTTCGCAAGAGGTATACAAAATACAACCGCGCAGTTCGAAGCTGCCGAGGTTCAGGCAAGCCTGCCGGATCGCGACAACTTCGGCATGGGCGGTGGGATCGTTTGTGGCAGTGACTTGATTGGCGGCTTCCGCTACAACCTTGCCGTTCTTGACGATAACCGTGCCGAACGGACCGCCGCGCCCTGTCTTGACGTTGTCGAGTGAAAGTTGAATGGCGCGGGCCATGAAAGCGTTGTCCATATGATTTGGTTCCGGCATCGCGTAATCCCCAGAGGCATGGCGACCTGCTGTGCCCAGGAGTCTGCGCGCAAATCGGTCGACATGGACTTTTTCGCAGCCGCTATTGAGTGAGTCAGTATAAGCCGAGCTGGGAAATCCGCAAAGCATTTCTCGGTATTAGCCTGGCACGTTCGTCTTCGCGCTTCTGTGCCGACTCGCGCACCGTCCGGAAAAACACGAAGTCGCATGTGGGATAGGCATACGCGGCGGTAGAAAAGTTGAAAAAGACAAGAAGTCACGATAGGCTCTGGCATGGACGGCCAGGCTTTCGTTTCTCAGCGCATCGTGACCTCCGACGGAATTCATGCTGGAGCGATTGTGGTGCGCGACGGAAAGATCAATTGCGTCGTTCCGGCGGACGAAATTCCTGTCCGTACCCAGGTCTACGACTTTGGCCGCGATGCGATTCTGCCTGGCCTGGTCGATTCTCACGTTCACATCAATGATCCTGGTCGCTCCGATTGGGAAGGTTTTGAGACGGCTACTCGAGCGGCTGCAGCCGGAGGTTACACGACCGTTGTCGACATGCCTCTGAACTGCTTGCCGCCGACCTCCACGGTTGCAGCGCTTGCGGCCAAGCGTCAGGCGGCCCGGGGTCGCTGTCACGTGGATTGGTTAGCGTGGGGTGGTGTCGTCAGCGACAATCAACTAGACATCGAGCCGCTCGCCGCGGCAGGCGTGCCGGGCTTTAAATGCTTTTTGATCAATCCCGGAATCGACGGATTCACCATGGTCACAGAGCCCGAACTTCGCGCCGCCCTGCCTGCTGTGGCGAGGACTGGCCTGCCGCTGCTGGTTCATGCAGAACTGCCGGCACCGGTAGACGAAGCAACGCTTTCTCTGCGCGACGCGGATTGGACTCATTATTCGACCTACCTGCAATCGCGTCCGGAGCAAGCGGAACTCGCAGCCATCCGCTTATTGCTCTCGCTTTGCCGCGAATATAAATTCCACTTGCATATCGTGCATCTCTCGGCCAGTTCGGCGCTGCCGGAACTGCGTGCGGCGCGAGCCGAGGGCCTTGCGGTGACGGTGGAAACCTGCCCGCATTACCTTCATTTCAGCGCAGAAGAAATTACGAACGGATCGACATTGTGCAAGTGCGCCCCGCCCATTCGTTCGCTAGAAAATCGAGAAAAGCTTTGGCAGGGTCTTAGAGAAGGAATTATTGATCTAGTGGCGACCGATCACTCACCCTGTCCGCCAGCGATGAAGCAGACCGAAGAGGGAAGCTTTCGTACTGCGTGGGGCGGCATCGCAAGCCTTTCGCTGGCGTTAGCCGTCGTTTGGACACAGGCAAGCGAGCGTGCGTTCACCCTGGTCGATCTTTCACGCTGGATGGCCGAAAAGCCGGCCCGGCTCGCTGGATGCGACACTCGCAAAGGCCGTATCGCCCAGGGTTTCGATGCTGACTTCGTCGTTTTCGAACCCGAAACCGAATTTGTTGTGACTCGAGCACGGCTGCACTATCGACATCCAATATCACCATATCTGAGTGAAAAGTTGCGGGGCGTTGTGAAAGCGACGTTTTTGCGTGGAGAAAGAGTATTTGAAGGCGGCGAATTCTGTGGCGAAGCGCGGGGCAGAGAGGTCGTCCCTCAGCGCGGTGCAATCTAGAATTGCCAACATCGAAGCGCGGAACTTGAGTATTGCCACTGCCGAAGGAGTTCGGTTTCTACGGCGCGAAAGGATCCGGAAGGAGCGGCTATGAAAGAAGAGCAGGTCGTGGGCCAGTCGGTACCCCGCAAGGAAGGCCACGGCAAGGTCACCGGCGCCGCGCGCTACATCGATGACATTAGCATTCCTGGAATGCTTTACGGCGCGACCGTCCGCAGCCAGGTCCCTCGTGGAGTGATCAAGAAGATATCGTTCGATGAGCACTTCGACTGGGCCGAATTTGTCTTTGTGACCGCGAAAGATATTCCAGGCAAGAATTGCATTGCTCTTATCGGTGATGATCAGCCGTGCTTGGCCGATGGCGTGGTCAATCATCCGGAGGAGCCGATTCTGCTTTTGGCTCACCCGAACCGACATAAATTACGCAAAGCCGTGGAAGCAGTATGGATCGAATATGAACCTCTCCCCGCCGTCTTGACTATGGAAGAGAGCGAACAATACTCGCAAATTATCTGGGGATCTGACAACACCTTCAAGACTTTCCTGATAGCAAAAGGCGATGTCGAGAGTGTTTGGGGAAAAGCCGACTACATTGTCGAAGGCGAGTACACAACCGGAGCGCAGGAACAACTCTACATAGAGAACAACGGTGTAATCGCGGTCTTCGATTCCGAGCAGGGAATCACCATTTGGGGTTCGCTGCAGTGCCCTTATTATGTGCACAAAGCGATGATGGCCCTATTGAACCTGCCCGCTGAAAAAGTGCGCGTCGTGCAGGCAGAGACAGGTGGTGCTTTCGGCGGGAAAGAGGATTACCCATCGATTATCGCAGGTCATGCGGCGCTCTTAGCGATGAAGTCACGGCGTCCGGTGAAGATAATCTATGACCGCATGGAAGACATGACTGCGACTACGAAACGTCATCCTTCACGTACGCGCCACCGCACCGCCGTCAGCAAGGAGGGGAAAATTCTAGGCGGCGAAATCGAATTCACAATCGACGGCGGAGCGTACGCCACCCTTTCTTCGGTTGTGCTTTCGCGTGGTGTCATCCACGCGGGTGGCTCTTATTACTGGCCCTGCGTTCGCATTCGAGGGAAGGCGGTAGCGACAAACTACCCGCCGCACGGGGCCTTTCGCGGCTTTGGAGCGCCGCAAAGTCTATTCGCGATGGAACGTCACATGGATCGAATCGCGCAAGCGGTTGGGCTATCACCTGTCGAAATTCGCCGCCGCAATTTTCTCAAACCGGGCGAGACCACCACGACCGAGCAAGTGATTCGAGAAGAAATTGATCTCGGGAAGTTCCTAGAACGCGCTTTGGTGCTTTCTGACTACCGCGCGAAGAAGTTGCGCTTTACGCACGAAAACGGGGGCGGCCCGGTCAAGAAGGGAATAGGGATTGCCGCTTTTCTACACGGCGCCGGTTTTACGGGATCGGGTGAACGATATTTGGCCTCAGTTGTGGGGGTCGAAGGCTGCGCCGATGGTACCGTCCGTGTCCTCGCTTCGAGCACCGAGTTCGGTCAGGGAACCAACACCGTGCTCTGCCAGATTGCGGCCGAAGCGTTGAATCTGCCCTATAAATACGTTCAAATTGCCCAGCCCGATACGAATCAGGTTCCCAACAGTGGGCCTACCGTAGCTTCTCGCACCGCCATGGTCGTCGGCAGTCTCGTACGTTCGGCGGCGATCGGTATCCGGCAAACCCTGGCCGCTGAGGGATTGCACGATTCCTATACGCCCGAAGAATTTAAGGTGGCGTGCCGGCGCCACGTGGCTGAGCACGGCGAATTGCGATCTTACGCGCGCTATGATCCGCCAGCGGGCGTTTTTTGGGACGATCAAAAATATCGAGGGGAAGCTTATGCCTGCTTTGCCTGGGCAATCTATATCGCGGAAGTAGAAGTTGACCTTTCGACTTACGCCGCGACTGTGGAGGATTTCGTGGCTCTGCAGGAGGTGGGCCGCGTTCTGCACCCCATTCTAGCCAAGGGGCAGATTGCTGGCGGGGTTGCGCAGGGAATTGGATTTGCATTGTACGAAAAAGTGGTCTGGCAAAATGGACGAATGCAAAATGGTCAGATGACTAACTACATCATGCCAACCTCGGCCGACTTGCCTCCAATTCGCGTCTTCTTTGAAGAAATGGGCAATATTCACGGAGCCTACGGCGCCAAAGGAATTGGCGAACTTCCGATGGATGGCCCCGCACCCGCAATCGCCAACGCGATCGAAGATGCACTTGGCGTTCGCTTCGACTCGATTCCACTTTTGCCCGAAGACATCTTCGAAGCCGTCTCCAACTCAGAACTATCGGAAACGAGATGATCGGTAATTCCAAACGGCCCGGCAAATGCGAAGTCTCACTCACCGTGAATGGTGAGCCGAAGACCGTTCGCGTTTATCCCATGGAGAGGCTGTTGGATGTCCTGCGGCTTGAACTGGGCTTGACTGGAACGAAAGAAGGCTGCGGAGAGGGCGAGTGCGGCTCCTGCTCGGTCGTGATGGACGGCAAACTCGTAAACAGCTGTCTGATCCCTGCTCTACAAGTGGCGGGCGCGACTCTCACAACGATCGAGGGCCTCGCCCTTGGCCCGAGACTAACTGCCTTGCAGGCAGCCTTCTTGAAATGCGGCGGCGCACAGTGTGGCATTTGCACGCCGGGGATGATTCTGGCCAGCCGTCAGTTGTTAGACAAAAAGCCGAAGCCGACTTTGGAAGAAATTCGCGAAGGCCTGTCGGGCAATCTCTGCCGCTGCACCGGCTACATGCAGATCTTCGAAGCGGTCATGGAGGCCGCAAGCGGAAATTCCCAATGAGGTCGGATCCAGTGGATTTTGCGCTGCGCGCCCCAGGGACCCTCGAGTTAGTCCTGTCCATGTTGGCGAGTGAGCCTGGGACCTGGCTTCCGATCTCCGGAGGCACCGACGTGATGGTGCAATATGCGGCCGGAAAGCTCTCGTCGCGCCAACTTGTCAGCATTTGGAATTTGGCGGAGTTGCGCGGCATCGAGGTTCTTCCGGATGAGATTAGGATCGGCGCTGGCTGTACCTACACGGAATTGCGGGAACACGAAGTGATTTCCCGCGAATTCCCCTTGCTGGCCCGCGCCGCTCGCTGGACGGGCGGTGTCGCGAATCAGAATCGTGGGACACTTGGGGGGAATATTGCCAATGCATCCCCGGGCGCAGATTCACTGCCGGCGTTGCTGGCGTACGAAGCTGAATTAGTTTTGGTCTCGGTTCGCGGTGAGCGCCGGATCTCGTATGTCGGTTTTCATACCGGTTATAAGAAGATGAGGATGGAACTGGACGAACTGATTCGTGTTGTCAGTCTTCCCCGAAGATTTTCGGGTTATTTCCAGTATTCGCGGAAAGTGGGAGCTCGGAATGCGCAAGCCATCTCGAAAGTATGCTTGGCGGCGCTGGGTCGGATCCGCGACGGATTCATGGAAGATGTTCGTATATCTCTGGGCAGCGTGGCCCCGGTTCCCATTCGTTTGACCGACATCGAACAGATTCTGAAGGGGAGGCGTATCGAGCCTGCCTTGGTGGACCTGGCAAAAATGAAGGTTGCTACTGCGATTCGTCCCATTGACGACATACGATCGAACGCTCGTTACCGTGCTGCCGTGGCAGCCAATCTGGTTGCAGAATTCCTCACGCAGTTGGTAAACAGTGGGACACTGGCATGACTGATGTTCTCGCACGCTGGAATTTTCTTGCTGCGACCCCGGCAGCAAATGAGATACTTCCGTGCTGTGGTTCGCAGGCTTGGGCGCATGCAATCGTTGCGCGAAGGCCCCTGTTGAGCGACGAGTTGCTTCTTGCCGCGTCCGAAGAAGTTTGGCGGAATTTGTCCGAGTCGGACTGGACGGAGGCATTTCGAAGTCATCCCCGCATCGGCGAGACGACGGCTCAAGAGTCGGAGAAGAATGTGACGTTACAGCCGTCGACAATATGGTCCCAGCAAGAGCAGCAGCAAATTTCAAGCGCGGGTAATGATGCCAAAATTGCGCTCGCGGAAGGGAATCGCGAATACGAATGCCGCTTCGGTAGAATCTTCATTGTGTGCGCGACCGGCAAGTCTCCAGACGAAATTCTGACGAGTTTGCAGCGGCGTTTGAAAAACGATGACGCGACCGAGTTACGGGAAACATCCGAGCAGTTGCTGCAGATCACGCAGATTCGCTTAAGAAAATGGTTGCAGCGGCCGCAACAATTATGAGCCGTATTTCGACACACATTCTTGACACTGCGCTAGGCCGCCCAGCAATCGATGTTCCAGTGCGCTTGCAGCGGCAGGATTCCGCAGGCCATTGGAAGATTTTGATGTCGTCTCGCACCGATCAGGACGGTCGCTGTGCTCAATTGCTAGCCGAGAGTCAAACGCTAACGCCAGGCATCTATCGTTTGGAATTCGACACAGGAACGTATTTTGCTGCGCGGAAAATCACTGGCTTCTATCCTATCGTCGAGATTGCGTTTCATGTTCGAGACGGGGAAAATCATTTTCATATCCCTCTGCTGCTCAGTCCAAATGGCTACACTACGTACCGGGGAAGTTAAAGAATGATTGTGGTCGGTGAAAACAGGTATGGAAAATCACGTGTTCGCCTCGTGCGGGTGAAACGCAGGCCTGGCGGACACGAACTACGTGAATGGACCGTGGAAGTCTTGCTGCAAGGGGATTTCGATTCCTGCTTTATGGACGGTGACAACAGCAAAATTCTCCCCACCGACACCATGAAAAATATGGTCTATTCGGTGGCGCGAAACTCTGCCGCCGAATGCATGGAAGAGTTTGCGAAGGAATTCATCGATTTTCTACTCGGTCGCAATCCACAGGTGTCCGTCGCCGAGGTTTTGATATCGGAGAAGGGCTGGGAGCATCTGGAAACTGGAGGCAAACGTCAACCAACGACGTTCGTTCAGACCACGGGCGAGTGCCAAACCGCGAGAGTGGCGCGCCCTCGGGCCGGAGAGTTTTCCGTCAAATCAGGACTCGAAAATCTAGTCATGATGAAAACCTCGGGCTCTGCATTCGAAGGTTATATTCGAGATTCGCTCACGACACTGCCGCCGGCCAAGGATCGGTTACTGGGCACCGTCCTTCGCGCCGATTGGAGCTATACACAATCAGTTATGGATTTCCCCGCGTTGCGCCAAAAGGTACGCGAGGTTCTTCTTTCTGAGTTCGCCGGCCACGACAGTAAGTCGGTGCAGCACACTCTTTATGCCATGGGCAGCGCGGTTCTCGAAAGAGTTGCTGAAGTTCACGACATCGAACTGGCCATGCCGAACAAGCATTGTCTGTTAGTGGATCTGTCGCGTTTCGGGCAGGATAATCCAAACGAAATCTTTGTGCCGGTCGACGAGCCGCATGGCAACATCCAAGCGCGACTCTGTCGCCAGGGGTGAGCGCCACCGTTGGCCGACGCGATTACACTCGACTTTGAAGCTTTAGCGCGAGAAGTTATCGCCCGTTGCCAAACTCTCGCCCGCTTCAGTGAGGATGTCGCAGGTATTCGCCGTAGTTTTCTTTGTTCGGCCATGCATGACTGCCATCGCGAAATTGCCGCTTGGCTGGTGCCGATGGGAGTTGCCTCAAGAGTCGACGCGGTGGGCAACTTGCGATTGTTGTATGCTGCCGCGAAGCTAGATGCACCGTGCTTGCTCATCGGTTCGCACTTGGATACCGTCCCGAATGCGGGACCGTACGATGGCATTCTTGGTGTTGTTCTTGGTGTCTCGCTATTGAGTGCGTTGAAGGGTCGCAGGCTTCCGTTTGCCGTCGAAATTATCGGTTTTTCAGAAGAAGAAGGCGTGCGCTTCGGCACTCCATTCATCGGCAGCCGCGCGCTCACCGGCACGATAGACGACGAAACACTGAACCTTGTCGATGCGCAAGGCATTTCCATCCGCGAAGCGATTCGAGACTTCGGTCTGAATCCCATGGAGGTCTCCGACGCTGCTTTGCGCGAAGATGTTCTGGGCTATGTTGAGTTTCACATCGAGCAAGGCCCAGTACTGGACAGTTTTTGTCGCTCTCTGGGCGTAGTCGAGGCGATTGCCGGTCAGAGCCGACTCGAATTCACTTTCATAGGTCGGTCCAATCATGCGGGAACCACGCCGATGAATCTCCGTTACGATGCCTTGGCCGCCGCTGCTGAGTGGATCGGCACAGTTGAACGTCACGCGCAAAACACTGCCGGATTGGTGGCTACGGTTGGTACCATACATGCCAAGCCCGGCGCGGTTAATGTGATCGCAGGAGATGTGCGAGTGAGCCTCGACGTCCGCCATCAAAACGATGCGGACCGAAATGCGGCAGTGGATTATTTTGTTAGTCAGGCGGAAAATATCGCCACGCGGCGCGGGCTAAAGGCAAAGTCGAACAGGTTTGTGAACCAGCCCGCGGTTCCCATGGATCCTTTCCTGATCAACGAAGTGGGACAAGCGATTGCCAGAGCAGGGTGCGAGCCGTTCCGGATGGTGAGCGGCGCCGGTCACGACGCGATGATCATGGGACAGAAGGTTCCAGCCGCGATGATCTTTCTGCGAACTCCTGGTGGCATCAGTCATGATCCCGCTGAGTCCGTAGAAGTGGTCGATGTGGCCAAGGCGATCGAATGCGGATTGCACCTGCTGAATCAGTTGGCATTTACTTCTGAGTCGCGGGCGCGTGCAGAAGTTGAATTCGAACGAGTGACAAACCATGCAGAATCTGGGTCAAACGCGTAGCTCACAACAACCAAACCATGTTCTGCTAACTCCCGATACGTTCGTGCGCACGACGTTGCCGGGCATGAAAGATTGTGCCGCTATCGTGCACGTCGGCCCGGCCATGGGCGCGTGTTTTGCGCAATACACAGCCGAGTTTGAGCCGGGCGGTGAACTGGGGGACACGAGCGCGCAGCGATTCATCTTTGTGATGGAGGGCGTTCTCAAGCTGGATACCCAGAACAAAAACGATGAGCTCACTCCGGGCGGTTACGCCTACATTCCAGCTAACGTCGTGCACCGGGTATCGGGACTGCGGAAGAGCCGGGCAGCGATCGTCGAGAAGTTGTATGAGAGGTTGCCGGCTTTCGAGGCACCGCCGATGCTTGTCTCCCACGAAAATAAGATTACCTCGCATTCCCTCGGCGATGATACTGACTTGCAAGTCAAGAATCTCTTGCCGGACGAAATGAACTTTGATTTCGCAGTAAATACGATGATCTATCAACCGGGCGCGGCGCTGAGTATGGTCGAAATGCACGTTATGGAGCATGGTCTTCTCATGCTCGAAGGTGGGGGCATCTATCGGCTAGGTGATTCCTGGTATCCCGTAACAGCTGGCGATTTTATATGGATGGCTCCCTGGTGTCCGCAGTGGTTCGGAGCAATCGGAAAAGTTCCAGCCAAGTATCTGATTTACAAAGATTGGAACCGCCATCCTCTTGCGGGTCCACGAAAATGAACGTCGAACTTGACGCTCGCGCGTTGACAACCGGGATTGAAGCCCTCGCTGCGATCTCGGACGCCGAAGCTCCGGCTGTAACGAGAATCGTCTTCACCGCTACCGACTTAAAGGCGCGTCTCTGGTTGAAGAGTCGTTGCGAGGAAGCCGGCCTGCTATTGCGCCAGGACGCTATCGGTAATACTTTCGCGCGCTGGCCTGGCTCCGATCCCGAGCTTCCGGCTGTGGGCACCGGTTCCCACATCGACGCGATACCTAACGCTGGAAGGTACGACGGAGTGGTCGGAGTGCTCGGAGGTCTGGAAGCGATTCGCGCTTTGCAAAGCAGCGGTTTTCATCCTCGCCATTCCATCGAATTACTCCTATTTACCTCGGAAGAGCCGACCCGGTTTGGGATTGGGTGCATTGGAAGTCGAATGCTCTCGGGAACTCTTTCTGCTGACGCAGCAAGCCAACTGCGCGACAATGATGGCGAATCTCTCGATCAGGTTCGCAAAAAGGCGGGCTTCCACGGAAATCTTGGGGCCGTTGAATTGCCGCCGGCTTATTACAAGGCTTTTGTTGAATTGCACATTGAGCAGGGTCCGTTGCTCGAGCGGCAGAGAACTCCCCTGGGAGTAGTAACCAGCATCGCGGCGCCGGCCAGTCTTCGCGTATCCCTGGAAGGTGCGGGCGGTCACGCGGGTGGAGTTCTGATGCCAGAGCGGCATGATGCGCTCTGTGCCGCCGCGGAATTGATCCTCGCTGTTGAGAATGCCGCCCTCACCAGTGGAGCCATAGACACGGTTGCCACTATTGGCATCTGCGATGTGTTTCCGGGCGTCTTGAACAGCATTCCAAGCCGGGTCCGACTTAGCGTTGATATTCGAGATACGGACGTCAAACGCCGCGACGCAGCGATGGAGAAGATAGAGCACGCCAGCGAAGTGATCCGGACCAAGCGTGAGGTTTCAATTCAGACTGAATTGGTGAACGCTGATGCCCCGGCAAACTGTGCCAGTAAAGTCGTGGAAGCGCTCTCGGCATCTTGCCGAAAACACAATCTCCAGTTTATTCCAATGGTCAGTCGCGCGTATCACGACTCGTTATTCATGTCGAGGATTGCACCGACCGCGATGTTATTTATTCCATGCCGGAACGGATATAGTCATCGTCCGGACGAATATGCTTCTCCCGAAGATATTGCTCGTGGAACGCTGGTGCTGGCGGAAACTCTGGCGCTGCTCTCGCAATAACGGCAGCTACCCTCTTTAGGAATACTTGACTCGCGCTGCGGCCAGTGCTCAACGATGTCTCGCGCCAGTTTGTCGCTCAAGACTTCGTCCGATTGAAAGAGCCGAGTGATTCCCGGAAACCACCTCTCCTTAAGACTGTTTGCCGCTAGACAGGTGTTGCTAGGTCGCTACGCCGGATTTACGGATCGCAGCGTATCCAGGCTTGATCTCGGAGTAGATAAAATCACAGCGCTTCTTGTAAGGCAGAAAAGCGCTCTTCATCGCGTTGATCGTGATTTTCTCGAAATCATCGAGCGTCAAACCGAAGGTTTCCGCGGCTGCTTCAAACTCTTGCGTCATACTTGTGCTGCTCATGAGCCGGTTATCGGTGTTGAGCGTGACGCGGAATTTCTCTTGATACAGGATTTTGAACGGGTGCTCCCCGAGGGTTGGAGTGGCGCCTGTGTGAACGTTGCTGATAAGGCAGATTTCCAATGGAATGCGCTTGTCGAGCACATACTGCGCCAAGTCTCCCAGTTTGACCGCTGCTCCATCTACCACTGCAATGTCATCGATGAGTCGGGTCCCGTGTCCGATCCGATGCGCACCGCAATACTGAATGGCCTGCCAGATCGACTCCTTGCCATAGCCTTCGCCAGCGTGAATCGTGATATTGAAATTCTCCCTCTGAATGTAGTGAAAAGCGGCGACATGTTTCTTGGGCGGATACCCGCCTTCTTCCCCCGCAAGATCGAAGCCGACCACTCCGCGCTCGCGAAAATCCACAGCGAGTTCCGCCATCTCGAGCGACACATCCATATTGCGCATAGCGCAAATAATCAGGCCTGAAGCGATTCCGAAGTCTTTGCGCCCGCGCTCAAGTCCCTTGAGCACCGCCGATACGACCTGCTGGTGCGTCAATCCTTTTCTTGTATGAAAAACTGGCGCGAAGCGAGTTTCAAAGTACACGACGCCATCGCGTCGAAGGTCCTCCGCCTGTTCATAGGCGGTGCGTTCAAGAGCTTCCTCCGTTTGCATAACTGCGATCGTATGGGCAAAGCCCTCCAGATATTTAGCTAGGCTCCCCTGGTTCGCTCCTCGATGAAACCATTCCGCCAGCGCCAGTGGATCGTTCGTCGGAAGTTCCTCGTAGCCCGCGGTCTTGGCCAGTTCAATCACCGTCTTCGGACGCAAGACGCCATCCAGGTGTTCGTGCAACAGAACTTTGGGGAATCTTCGCAATACTTCCCGATCGAGTTTCATAACATGCCCATTTCTGCCGTCAACTGGGTCAATTCGAACGACTGAAAGATTGCCAGATAATACACCCCCCGCTTGATTCAGAAACGCACTGTCACTTCTCCGTCGAATCGTTGTTGTACAATCCCAGTCCAATCGGACGAAGAAGGATAGGCCCAATGACGCAGGTTGCCACAGGAGTCTCCCAAACAGCCAGCTACGGTCTCCGTTCCGAAATCCTTTCGCCGATGGAGACGCTGGCTCAGTCCGTCTCGACGATTGCGCCGACGACAACGCCGGCTGCCACAATTCCTTTGGTTTGCGCGCTTGCAGGCAACGGCACATGGCTGGCGTACGCACTGGCCACCGTCGCTGTGCTGCTAGTGGCTTTGTGTATTGGCCGCTACGCTCGGCTTTCCGCCTCACCCGGTTCGTTGTACACCTACGCTTCGATGACTCTGCCGCCGTGGCTCGGCGCGACCGTGGCTTGGAGTCTCCTGCTGGCTTACGTTGCTACAGGGTCCAGCGTGATTGGCGGTTTCTATCATTACGCGAACTTGTTGCTGCATGATGCTACAGGTCATGGATTTTCGGTTTTGTTTTTGGCTGCGTTCGTGACCGGCCTATCTATCTGGATCGCCTATCGCGACGTGAAGATTTCCGCACGCCTCATGCTGTGGATCGAAGCCGCTTCGGTCACCGTGATTGTCATTGTGGTCGCGCTGCTTCTCGTGCATCAGGGATGGCACTGGGATCCGGAACAACTTCATCTCCACGGGATGACAGGCAGCGGATTGCGGCTTGGGTTGGTGCTTGCGCTCTTCAGTTTCGTTGGTTTTGAAAGCGCGACCGCTTTGGGTTCTGAAGCGCGCAACCCACTAAAGACAATTCCGCGTGCGGTCGTCCAAAGCGCGGCTCTGGCTGGCGTATTTTTTATTGTTTGTGCTTACGCCGAGGTATTGGGCTTCCATACCGCTGGTCAGGAGTTGGGTGCCAGCCAGGCGCCGATGTATGTGCTCGCCCGAGTTGGCGGCGTCCCTGTGCTGGGCTTGCTAATCGATATGGGCGCACTCGTGAGCCTGTTCGCAGGAACCCTTGCGTGTATCACGGCAGCGGCTCGAGTGCTGCTTCTCATGGCGCACAACGGCTTGGCTCACGATTCGCTGCGAGCCACTCACGCCAAGAATCACACACCGAGCCGCGCCGTCATGATCACCGGCATTGCCGCGCTGTTACCGGTTGCGGTCCTAGCGGTTCGGGGCGCCAGCGGATTAGATGTCTATGGTTGGCTGGGATCTCTCGCCACTTACGGTTTCATCGTTGCTTATGCCCTGGTCTGCGTCGCATTGCCGGGATACCTGCGCGATCAAGGCCTCTTCCGTCGCGGAGCTCAGATCATTCCCTGGCTGGCCGGCGCCGCTATGCTTCTCGCGCTCGCAGGGAATCTTTACCCGATGCCAGAAGGTCCGTACGGCAAGCTCCCGTATGTCTATCTCGCCTATCTTACGGCCGGATTGCTTTGGTTCGCGTTACGGGCTCGAAATAAGCGTGCGGCGCTGGCCCAAAGTTAATGCCCATCCCAGCGATGAAAATATCAAATCCGTAATAAAGAAATTTTCACTCGACAGAGGTCTTTCCTTCCGTACGTGACTCGCGTAGATTCGGTCAATCATTTTTTGCGTGCAGACGCGTGCTAACCAGCCTTGCCGTGAACATCGTTTCATACAAAAACTTGGAATGACGTTCGCGGCAGTGCTGCACGAATGTATTTACAGATCCGAGTTCTGTTTTTTTACTTTCTTTCAGAGGTCGTTGATGATCACTCGCGCCGCATTGGTCGCTCTGCTCGCCGCAAATTGCCTGGGCATGCTGTTTTCTTTTGCTCCCTATGCTCTGGCGCAGCAAACCCTCGGAGGAATCACTGGATCGGTTACAGATAAGACTGGAAGCCTTCTCCCTGGTACTTCTGTGACGATCATTGCCGACGAGACGAAGTTCACTCGGACACTGACCACCAACGCGAATGGCACCTACGATTTTGTCAACCTGCCCATCAGCACCTACACCCTCACCTTCACACACGACGGTTTCGAAACGCAGAAGGTACCCTCAATTACCGTCCAGGCAAATCGCACCGCTACCATCAACGTCGTACTGCCGGTCGGTAAAGTGGGGACGATCGTCGAGGTTCAGGCCGAGCCTATGATGAACGCCGTTGATACAACAAACGGGTACATTCTCGAAGAAAATCAGATTGCATCTGTCCCTCTGCCTACCGGCAGTTTCACCGGACTCGCTATTCTCTCTCCGGGTGTCAACGCCGAACTTCCAGCCGGTACTGGCGCCAACGCAGGCCTCGGCAATCAACCGATCTGGGCCAACGGCCAGCGTGATACGAGTAATACTTTCCTGTTGAACGGTGTGGATGCCAGCAATCTATTTAACGGAAAAACTACGAGCTCCGTTGCATCGGCCCGCATTGTAAACAATACGGGTGTCGCGGGAGCGGGCAGCACGACTGCGGAAGTCATCCAGAGCTCGGCCTCGCCCTATCTCGCCATTGGCCAGGGTTTGCCGACGCCTGCTCCGGAAACCGTCCAGGAATTTCGCGTCAACACTTCCATGTACGACGCTCAGCAGGGAGGCACGAGCGGCGCTCACATCGATATGAGCACGAAGTCTGGGACCAACGGGATTCACGGCGGCGCTTATGGTCACCGCGAATCGGACTGGCTTAATGCCGCCCCATTTTTTTATAACGCGGACCAAAACATACCGAGTAATGAAAAAGTTCCCGAATTACACCGTTATATCGCTGGCGGCGAAGTCGGCTTTCCGCTTATCAAAGACAAGCTCTTTGGTTATCTGAGCTACCAACACACACATGTTTCTGATCTGGAGATTGGAACTTCGAGGACGGCTGTGCCGTTCGGGCTTACGGATGACCGAAGCCCCGCGGCGTTGGCCAATGTCGTCCTTAACAATTGGGGCACGGTAGTCAATCCGGTGGTCGCGGCCAACCCGCCTGGAGCAACCGGGACCCTGAATATCGATCCCGTTGCCTACGCTATGCTGAACTACAAGTTGCCAAATGGCCAATATCTATTTCCTTCGGCGAATCCCGGCTACACTCCGACCATTAACTTCCCAGAAAATGTGTTCATCACGCAACCTGCATATTTCATAACCGACCAGGCCGTGTCTGACCTCGATTACCTCGTCAGTTCCAAAGACACACTGGCCTTAAAGTATTACTACCAGCATGACCCGACCACAGCGCCGTTTGGATTCTCCTCAGTGCAGGGCTTTACACAGAATCTTGACGCCGGCAGTCAAGTGGCGAGCGTCACAAACACGCAATCGATAAAGCCGAACTTGAGTCTGACCGAGACATTCGGATTCATTCGCGAGAAGATCTACAGCACGATCGGCCAGCCGTTCACTCCGGCCTCATTGGACATCAATGCGTTTGGATCTTCTGTGTTCCCAGGCATCACCATTGTGGACGACTTGGGAAACGATTCTGGAGCAAACACCAACTACGTTTTTAACGCCGGTTTGAATATAGGTGGAACTGCGGCTTCGCAGGGTGCGTTCACCGGCATTTTTCAGAACCGCTGGATGCCTTCTGCCAGCGCAATTTGGAACCGCGGTAAACACACGGTTACTTTCGGTGGGAGCTTCTCGTACACACAGCTCAACGCGCGCGATCGAAGAACAAATACTGGTTCGGTTGCATTCACCAATTTTGCCAACTTCGTTCAGGGCGTTCCGGTCAACTATTCGGCCGACGGATTCATCGACAGCAGTTTTCTTCAGGGTGATGCGGATCGTTACTACCGCAACAAAGAGACCGGCCTTTTTGTGCAAGACAAGTTTCAGTTTCGTCCGAACTTGAGCATCAGTGTTGGCTTGCGCTTCGACGATCACGGTGGCCTCACAGAGAAATACGGGAAGATTTTCAATTTTGATGCGGCGGCTTATAACTACGACGCAACGACGGATACGATCGTGTCGAACGGCTTCATTGTCGCAGGAAACAATCCGCTCTTTCCGACGAAGGGAGTCAGTGATTCGACCTTGACGGGCCGGCAATGGGGCCTTGCGCCACGCGTCGGTTTAGCGTGGAGCCCGAGAAAGTTCAACGACAAACTTGTAGTGCGCGCTGGATGGGGGATGTACTACGATCGCGGAGAACTGTTTACCTATCTTTCTCCGGGATTCGCCTCGGGAGTGATCGCGGGCGGACCATTTGGCGTGAATCAGACTCCTCCGTGGGTGAGTACGACAACTTGCAGCGTCTACGCCTACTCTAATTGCAGTAACTTCGAAGCGCCGTGGGGCCCTACGTTGGGCCCGGCTCCGAGCGGCAATCCGGCAGATCTGGCTCTACCAAATGCATCCGCAATCGCTAGTGGAATCCCTCTATTTTCATTTGCTGATTACAACCGCGCCAACAAACTTCCCTACACCCTGAACCAGACGCTTAATATTCAATGGCAGCCTCGTCACGATCTCGCGGTGGAAATCGGCTATGTAGGAAACCTTGGGCGGCATGAAATTGTTCCGTTGCCTTTCAATCAAGCGCAGATCGCGTCTCCAACTAACCCGATTCGGCCGGGTACGCCGTTCGAACAGGACTACACTTACGGTTATTCGATCGTCACCCTGCCAAACACTTATAACCCGGCCAGTCTTCCGAACGGACAACCATATCTGCAAACCTTCGAAGGCGGAAATGTTGATCTTCGTGTCCCTTATATCGGCTATTCGTCCGAATCGGAATCCTACACTGCGGCTGGCATCTCGGCTTACCATGCGCTCCAGACGCACGTTGAAAAGCGTATTAGTCACGGCATATCGGGAGGAGTTTCTTACACATATTCGCACGCGACTGACGAGCAAAGTGCCATGGGACTTTTCTACAACGGCAACAACCCGTTGAATTTGCGATCTGGCTACGCGCTTTCAGACTTCGACCGGAAGCACGTGCTAAATTTCACGTACACATACGAACTGCCGAAGTTCTTCTCCGCAGCCTCGGTCAAAGGCAAGGTTGCCGATGGATGGGCGATTTCGGGCTTGACCGTGATTCAGAGCGGGCAACCGTATAGTGTTATCGATTATTCTGGCGCGGTGGGCAGCATCTTTTATGGAGTCAACGACGGCATCACGAATCCCGTAGTCCCGCTTTCGGGGTGCACCCCCCAGCAAGCCGTCACCGGAGCCTCCGGCGTGAATCCTGATATCCCCGCGCTCCGAGCGAGTTGCTTTGGAATTCCTCTGCTGGCTCCGGGAGCCTTGAATGGAGCGATTCCCTCCAACGATCCATACGAGACGAACTTCATCGATCACGGACAACGCAATATCTTTCGGCAGCCTTGGCAAAAACGCGCCGACATGTCGATCTTGAAGACGTTGGCGATCTCCGAGCGGTACGCTTTGAAATACAGATTCGATATCTTCAACCTCACGAACACGGCGAGTTTTGACATTCCAGTTGATGATGTGAGCCAGAACATCGGTTTCCTCGGATTTCCGGCGGTTGGCACGGCGGCAACTCAGACCCCTTGCAACAATGGCTTTAACCAGGGACCGCCGGGAGGATCTTTATACGTCTGTCCGACGCTCAGCGGCTTGGGGGTGACCAATAAGACGATCGGTCCTCCGCGTCAAATTCAGATGTCGCTCAGCCTCACGTTCTAGCTGATCAGCCGGCGCCAGTCTGCGGGCGGTTTCGTATTGAGAGTGATCGAGGCAAACGAAGACATCGAATCTGGCGGCCTGTCCATTTCGGCCTATTAGCCCATGCGACATCGGCCGCCAAAGTATTACCATGGAGGCATGACTAATACTAGCACTCTTTCTAATCAAGAGATCGAGACGCAGGTGTTAAGCCCGCAAGCCACTAACTTTCTTAAGAGATTGGCGCGCGAGTTCGAACCGCGCCGGCAGGACCTGTTACAGCGCCGTCAAGTTCGCCAGAAGGCGCTTGATGCCGGCGCACTGCCGGACTTTCTCAAAGAGACGGCTCACATCCGGGAAAAAGATTGGACAGTCGCGCCCATCCCTGCCGATCTTCTCGACCGCCGCGTCGAAATCACCGGGCCCGTCGACCGAAAGATGATCATTAACGCGCTGAACTCGGGCGCGAACATGTTCATGGCCGACTTCGAGGACTCCAATTCTCCGACCTGGCAGAACAATCTCGAAGGGCAGGTAAGTCTTCGCGACGCGATTGAAGGCACTATCCGCTTCGTGAGCCCCGAGGGCAAGCGGTACGAACTTAACTCGCTCGTCGCTACTTTGCTGGTCCGCCCTCGCGGTTGGCACCTCGAAGAACGGCATTTTCTGGTGGATGGCAAAGCCATCTCTGCGTCGATCTTCGATTTTGGACTGTATTTGTTTCACAACGCCCAAGCGTTGATCAATAAGAAGAGTGGTCCCTATTTTTATCTGCCCAAAATGGAAAGTCATTTGGAAGCACGTTTATGGAACGATGTGTTCTGCGCAGCGCAGGACGAGCTCGGAATTCCGCGCGGAACCATTCGGGCAACGGTTTTGATCGAGACCATTCTCGCGGCTTTCGAAATGGACGAGATTCTCTATGAACTTCGGGAACACTCGGCCGGATTGAACTGCGGGCGCTGGGACTACATCTTCAGTTACATCAAGAAATTCCGTAATCGCCCCGACTTTGTTCTGCCTGACCGCTCAACTTTGACCATGGACAAGCATTTCCTCAAATCCTACGTGGACCTGCTCATCCAAACCTGTCATCGGCGTGGCATTCACGCCATGGGGGGAATGGCGGCGCAAATTCCGATCAAGAGCGATCCCGTGGCCAACGAACGTGCGCTTGAGAAAGTTCGCCAAGACAAGCTGAGGGAGGTGCTGGCGGGACACGACGGCACTTGGGTTGCCCATCCTGCTTTGGTTCCGATTGCAAAAGAGATATTCGATGCACACATGAAAACGCCGAACCAGATCAGTCTTCGCCCGAAAGATGTTCGTGTCACCGCGAAAGATCTGTTGGCCGTTACCGCGGGTCAAATTACTGAGGAGGGGCTGCGTTGGAACATTGACGTTGGTCTGCAATACCTGGAGTCCTGGTTGCGTGGTTTCGGGTGTGTCCCCATTTACAACCTTATGGAAGACGCCGCAACCGCCGAAATCTGCCGCTCGCAAGTATGGCAATGGGTGCGGCACGGCACCAAACTCAACGATGGTCGCCCCGTCACGCGGGAAATGGTGCGCGATTTGATTCATGAACAGGCGACCAGACTGTCAGGCGCCCGCATGGCAGACGCGGCCAAGATATTCGAAGCAATGACGAACGACTCGCATTTCGCTGATTTCCTGACCCTCGTGGCTTACGATTACATTGATTAAATCTTGCTGCTGGTGCGCGGGGCGTCTTCGCTAACAAACCACCGAGAACGCCCAGGTGCTAATCCTTGCTGGGACCCGAAAGTTCTTCTCTTCCTGCGATACACTTTGATGAGCATGGAGATTTCCGGTTCGCCTTCTCTCGCTGTTCACAGCGAGAACCTTTGTCGTCATTACCGCATGGGCGAGTCGTTGGTGTGCGCCGTGGACGGGATTTCTGTCGATATCGCCGCCAGAGAATTTGTGGCCCTGCTCGGCGCTTCGGGATCTGGAAAATCTTCCTTGCTAAATCTTGTTGCAGGTCTTGATCGCCCTACTTCAGGGTCCGTGATCGTTCATGGGAATGACCTGGCAGCGTTGTCGCGCGAGCAACTTGCCAAGTACCGGCTTCATACCGTCGGGATGGTCTTTCAATCCTTCAATCTGATACCCAGCATGTCATTGTTCGAAAACGTAGAGCTTCCTCTGCGCTTCGCCGAGGTCGATCGCCGGCAACGATCGGAGCTGGCGCGCCAATCGCTCGAACGCGTTGGTTTGTCGCGCCGTCTTACGCATCGTCCGATGGAACTTTCCGGCGGCGAACAGCAAAGGGCCTCCTTAGCGAGGGCGCTCATCAATCGACCGAAGCTTCTCCTTGCGGATGAACCCACGGGCAATCTTGATAGCCGTACCGGCACCGAGATCATGGAACTGATTCGCAGTTTCAATGAAACGCTGGGCATGACTGTCGTAATGGTCACGCATGAGCAGGCTCTCGCTGAAAAATATGCGGGGCGGATGCTTCAGTTGGCTGACGGCAAAATCGTCGGCGACGTTCGCATGGGCAACTCTGCCAGCGTTCGAACTTCGTCAGCACAAGCGTCCTCGCCTCAGAGAGGAAGCACATGAAGCTGTATGACATCACCGACCTTGCTCTTCGGAATCTGCGCGAATCTATCTTTCGCAATTCGCTGACGACGATTGGTATTTCCGTTGGCGTAGCCTCTTTGGTCGCGATGCTCTCGCTTGGCATAGGCTTGCAGCAACTTGCTTCGCGCCGCTTGGAGAAGTCGGGCCTATTTGATACGGTCGTCGTCACTTCTAAACGCGACATGCGCAACTTCCGCGAAGCGCGCGACGAAGGGCCGACCCCGGCGGATAGTCCCGCGCTCGACGAATCCGCCCGGCAAGAGATCGAGCAATTAACCGGCGTCGTCGAGGCTTATCCCGATATTCGATTTGTTACAGAGCTTCGTTTTGACGGCAAGCCTCACCTGACGATGGTTGCTGGCATTCCGTTTTCTGCCAAGAACAACAACGATGCTTTTGACGGAATGCAGGGCGGTTTCTTTACCTCCGACACGGGCGCGGAACTCATTCTGCAAAAATCGTTCGCCGAAGAGTTGTTGGGTATAACGCCCAAGCCAGGAACGGATGATACCGATATCGGACAACTGGCCAAATCTCTAGTCGGCAGAGAAATGACGATGCGTTATGCCGAACGCACGACATCCCCTTCAATCTCTTCGTCGATCCCATCGACCTCTTCACTTCCATCCAGCACCGGTTCCGCGGACGGTTCGGTATACTCGGTTGTTTCGCGAGAGCTGACGCTGAAAACCGTGGGCGTAACCGACCTCGATCCGGATTCCATGCGCGGATCGGGTCGGGCGCGCGTATTCCTCCCACTGAAACTTTTGCAGTCTCTGCATGTTATGTCCGAGTCGCGCGATACCTCCGCCAACAGCGGCCCGACCTACTCCTCTCTTAGTGTGCGGGTTGGGAATCCGAATCAGGTTCCGAGCGTGGAAGACGCCATCAAGAAGCTGGGTTTCGGCGCTTTTTCTTTGGTGGATGCCACACGCAGTGTCCGCCAGTTCTTCGCGGTGCTCGACGGTTTCCTGGCCATTTTTGGCAGCCTCGCGTTGTCTGTCGCGTCGATTGGCATCGTCAATACGCTGGTGATGGCGATTCTGGAACGCCGACGCGAAATCGGAATCATGAAAGCTCTTGGAGCGAGCGATGCGGACGTTCGCGGCCTCTTTTTTGCGGAAGCCGGCGCGATGGGTCTGGTGGGTGGCGCTGTGGGTGTGACGCTGGGCTGGGTGATCGGACGTCTGATCAATTTCGGAACGAACGTTTATCTCGTGCGCCAGCACTTTCCTCCAGCACAGATCTGGTCCGTGCCACTCTGGCTGATTCTCGGCGCGATTGCTTTCTCAACTGGGGTGAGTCTGGCGGCAGGGCTCTACCCCGCCGTTCGCGCAGCGCGTCTTGATCCCGTACAGGCTCTGCGCTATGAGTAATCGTCCATGGGTAAACTGATTCCATGAGCTCTTTTTCGCGGTGGATCCCGTTTCTATTGATCCCCATTTTGCTCGGTCCAGCCCATGCGGAGAGCCGCGTCGATTGCAGTGTTATCCAGAGCCGCATTCTCAATCAGGCAGTGCGTTACTGCGTGATGTTGCCTTCAGGATACGGGGCGGCCGTGCCTGCTCGCTCTGCGCGCCATTATCCCGTGCTCTATTTTCTGCATGGACTCGGTGATAACGAACAGACTCTGTTTAAGAGCGCGGGATGGGACTTGATCGAAGATCTCCGGCAGCAGGGAAAGATTTCAGACTTTCTGATCGTCACTCCCGACGGGATGCGAAGCTTTTACATCAACTCCGCTGACGAACGCGTGCGCTACAGTGATTTTTTCGTTCGCGAATTCATTCCCTATATCGAGTCGCACTATTCGATTCGCCGGGAACGCTCGGCACGGGCGATTAGTGGAGCGTCGATGGGAGGATACGGCGCCCTGCGATTCGCCTTCGCGTATCCGGACTTGTTTTCATCTGTCAGTGCCGAAAGCGCCGCACTCATCGCGGAATTGCCGCGCCCGAGCGAATCGAGTCATTCGGGGAGTGCTCTAAGCGGCCTGATGGGAACCGTGTTTGGCGAACCCGTGGATGTCCCCCATTGGAAACAGAACAGCCCTTTCATCTTAGCCAAGCAGAATCGAAGGCAGATTCGGACGGCCAGCTTGTCGATTTATTTCAATTGTGGCAACGAGGACGACTTTGGATTCGACGCAGGAGCCATGCAACTACATCGGCTACTCGAAGCAGAAAGCATCCCGCATGAATTTCACTTATATCCTGGAAGCCACGGCGCGGAATATTTCCTATCTCACTTGGGGGAAACGCTCATTTTCCACTCGCGTGCTTTTGCCGCAACGAAATAGGAGGCCTCTTCATCTTAGGTATCCGACCAAGAAGCACAGTGCCGCATAGGAGTCCAGACTTACGCTGAGGTGACGTCGACCAGGATGTACTGGTTCTTGTCCGCGGTTGTGACATTGATGTTCGAAGCGATGGCCGCTCCGAGTGGCGGCGCATTGCTGGAGTCGATGGTGCCCTCTGACCAAGCTCCGCTAACGTAATCAACGTTGAAGCTGCCCGCCGTGGTCACCGCATTGACATAGAGTTTCAGCGTGGCTTGGCTGACGCTGGCCGTGGCAGGAATCGAGGCCAGATTGAATTGAATGTAGGTGGCCTGCTTGGCGCCATTAACATCGAGCAACACGGCGGCGCCGTAGTTGGTGGTGGGATCGGCGGTGTTCGTGTAAGCACCGCCGAGCGGCGTAATCTGGGCTTGCGCCCCGGCCCACAAGAAGACAAACAAACCCAGCAGTGAAGCCAAACGCTTTTGTGCCGTTAACATTCTCATGACTCTCCTCCTTTGTCCCTTGCCGATGACCGCGAACCGCAGATCGCATTTCTTCCTAGCTTCAGGACGGCCCCCTCGTCGAACTAGATGTAGGCCCAGGCGGCACAGATGACGGCTGAGCTCGCCCGTTCCCTGGTCTGGTGAGAACTTCGTTCCCATCGGGCGTTGCGGCCTTGGTTCTTGCTTCTTTCCATCGCTTCATGGCGTTCGGAGCGTTGGCCCACAGGATGCCCTTTTCCTCCGGCGCACCGTACAGTTCAGGGTGCAGGTAGAATCCGCGTTCAGCCTCCGGTTTCTCCACTTCAACGGGGATGCGGTGAGCATTGGCCCATGCGTCTTGCCGGACACCGGTTACCTGCCAGGAGATTTTCACGTTGGGTTTGTCCGTCTTAATGCTGAATTGACCGCCAGCTACCTCACCAGCCACGATTGCCTGCGCAAACTGGCCGATGACGGTGAGCTGATAGCGGAAATCGCGGTTCAGGGTTTCGAACCATGCCGGCAGAGTGACGACGGCATCGCCCTGCGCATCGGTGGTTACGTTGCCGTTGTAGATGTTCATCATGTCGGGCGATTCGACGAAGGAGTGGTAGAGATACTTGTTGGCGGGATCGAGCGGGTCATCGATCTTGAACGAACCGCCGGCCTTGGAGAGATTGCCGTCGACGTTCACATTCCCGTTGAACCACCCCGCATAGCCACCGGAACTACCGGCGATCAGTCCGTACCCACTTCCAGTGTTCACCACGTCCGCGGCGACGCCCCCGGTACCGGCCTTGGTGTAAACGCCATCGCCGGTGTTGCTCACGGCGTAGACACCTGTCGTGGGACCGTAGCCATACACACCGTAAGAACTGCCTTGGCTATACACGCCGTAGGTGCCGCCTGTGCCATACACTCCGAAGGAACTGCCGTTGCCCCACACTCCGGTAACGCCGGTACCGTAAACTCCATTGCCACTGCTACCGCTGGCGCTTCCATACACGCCGCTGTTATAGGTGCCGGCGCCGAACGCAGCTATCCCATCGCCGTTGCTGGCGGTCGCATACATTCCATAGGTGACGCCAATTCCGGACGTTCCGGTGACGCCATTTCCGTACACTCCCGTACCATTCGTGCTGATGCCGGCGACTCCGATTGAACCACTGCTGGAGGCATCGTTTCCTGTGACCGCGTAAGCGCCGTTTGACGCCGACGCACTGATCGGTCCCGCGCTAACGAACCCGGTTGCGGTCAGATTCCCGTTCACGGTCTGGTTGCCGGTGAAGGTGTTATTTGCGGCCAACAGCGGTACATTCGCCGTATTCAGGTTCAGCGTGACGTTGCCGCTGCTGCCGCCTCCGGTAAGGTCCGATCCCGCCGTTACCCCGGTGATCGTGCCCGTCCCTGCGTTGCTGCATTTCCACGCGCTGCCACTCCACTGCAGGACCTGATTGCTCGTGCAACTGGTCAGCAAGCTCAGGTTCAGCGTTCCGCTCGTTCCGCCGCCGGTGAGCCCACTGCCACTGGCTGTTGTTACTCCTGTGATTGTGCCGTCGCCGCCTGCAAATGCAATATCCAACTCCGCCGGATGGCTCGTCGTCGTGTTCTCTTTGCTGTCGAAGGTCGCATCGAACGTGCTATTGGCTACAAGCGCGAGGCCGTTATTGGTCTCGCTCCCGCTCAACCATGCCTGCACCGCCGAAGTGACGTTGACCAGGATGTACTGGTTCTTATCCGCCGTGGTGACACTGACGTTCGAAGCAATCGCCGCGCCGACAGGCGGCGCATTGCTGGCGTCAATCGCGCCCTCCGACCAACTGCCGTTGACGTAGTCGACGTTGAAGCTACCGGCGGCCGTGACGGTATTGACGTAGAGTTTCAACGTGGCTTGGCTGACGCTGGCCGTCGCGGGAATCGAGGCTAGATTAAATTGAATGTAGGTGGTCTGCGTAGCGCCATCGACATCGAGCAGGGTCTTGGCTCCGAAGTTGGTGGTTGGCGTCGCGGTGTTGATGTAAGAGTCGCCGAGCGGCGTAATCTGAGCATAGGCCGCACTCCACAGAAACACGAACAAACCCAGAAACGAAACTAACCGCGTTTGCGCACTTAGCATTTTCATGACTGCCCTCCGTGGTTTCTTCCTTACGTCTCTAACAGCGCAAAGTCGCCGGCAAAACCTATCATCGCCGCGAAAAATATTTTCGACGCTTGGCAAGAACCCTAAGTAGTCGATTTTTCAATTGTTTCAAGTTGACATCCGAAACAGCCATGGCTACTCTAGCTGCCAACGCGCTTCCCCTCATTAGCCTCATGGGGCACGAATCGGCAGGAGAGATCACGCGGCTGTTACGGGGCTGGCGGAGTGGCGACCGCAAAGCACTCGATACTTTGTTGCCTGTCGTCTACCAGGAACTGCAGCGTCTGGCCCATTTTCAACTGCGCCAGGAACGTCCCGGCCACACTTTGCAGAGTGCTGCTCTGGTGAATGAGGCGTATCTCCGCCTGGTCGGACTGAATCCGCCGCAGTGGGAGGGCCGCTCCCATTTCTTTGCCCTCGCTGCTCAACAAATGCGACAGATTCTGGTGGACTATGCCCGCCGCCATCGTGCCGGGAAACGCGGAGGGGCTACGAAGACATTATCGATAGACGACAGCGGGCTGCTTGAACCGTCCAAGGGCAAAGATCTGGACGTCGTCGCTCTTGATGATGCACTAAAGGCGCTGGCGCAAATCGACGCCCGCAAAGCGCAGGTCGTGGAACTGCGATTCTTCGGTGGATTGAACTTCGAAGAAACGGCCGAAGTGCTCAAAGTCTCGGCGGTCACGGTGGCGCGGGACTGGAGTACTGCTCGGGCCTGGCTGCACCGCGAGATAAGTTGCGGGAATTCCGATGGACGCTGAGCGATGGAAACGAATCGATGAACTGCTCCAGGCGGCGCTGCGACTGCCGGTCGAGCAGCAGGACGAGTTTCTGCGTCGGCAATGCGGCAACGATGACGAACTCCTCGAAGAAGTGCAATCGCTGCTCAATTCGCATCGCCAGGCGGGAAGCTTTCTGGAATCGCCTGCTTTCAGCCCCGCCGATATGCCCACGCAGACGGCAGACCCCGCCTCAATTGCACTGACTTTTCAGCCCATTTCACGGTCGATGGTAGGCGAGACCGTTTCTCATTATCGCGTGCTAAGCCGGCTGGGCAGCGGCGGCATGGGAGTTGTGTATGAGGCGGAGGACATCAAACTCGGCCGTCGCGTAGCCATGAAATTTCTGCCCGGTGAGGTGGTCAGCGATCGGACTGCATTTGAGCGCATGCAGCGCGAGGCCAGGTCCGCGTCGGCTCTTGATCATCCAAACATCTGTTCCATATACGAACTGGGCGAACATGACGGCCAGCCTTTTATCGTGATGCAACTGCTCGAGGGAGAAACTTTGAGGGATTGGATCGACCGTACCCAAAAAATGGACAAGCGCTTACGGCTCAAGGGAGCGATGGACCTGGCGATCCAGATTACACGTGGACTGGAGGCGGCACATCAAAAGAACATTATTCATCGCGACATCAAGCCGGAGAACATTTTTGTCACGGTCCGCGGCGAAGTAAAAATTCTCGACTTTGGTCTGGCGAAAGTGATGGAACTCCAGAACGAGCCGGATGTCCAAAGTGACCTCACGGCTGAAACCGCGCCAGATGTAGAAGGCGACGTCACTCTAACTCGCACGGGCGCGAAGATGGGCACTGCTTTCTACATGTCCCCGGAACAGATACGTGGCGAAAAACTGGACGCAAGGAGCGATCTCTTCTCGCTCGGCCTTGTGTTGTTCGAGATGGTCACAGGCCGGCGCGCGTTCAAAGGCAGTACAGGTGCGACCGTTCATGACGCCGTTCTGCATGGTTCACCCGCGACGGTGCGTCAACTGAACCCCGCAGTTCCTGCCGGTGTCGAGAGTGTCATCAGGCGCAGCTTGGAAAAAAATCGAGACCGCCGTTATCAATCCGCCAGGGAAATGCACACTGATCTGGAGCGGCTTAACGTCCGTCATTCGCCAGTTCTCAGCGGAATCGGCGCAGGGATCGCTGCCTTGTTTCTGCTCTTATTGCTTGTCGCGATTGTGGCTAACGTCGGCGGCCTCCGCGATCGAATTCTAGGCCGTTCGCTGTCCAGCCGTTCACTGTCCAACGATGTGAGCAAGCAATCGAATCGCCGCACCGCGGTGGCCGTGCTCGGCTTCAAGAATCTTTCAGCGAGAGATAGCAAAGCCTGGATTTCGACGGCGCTGTCAGAGATGCTGGATGCACAACTGTCCGCCGGGCAACAGCTACGCGTGGTTTCGAGCGAGGATGTCGCGCGCATGAAGATGGATCTTTCGCTGCCCGCCGCTGATAGCTACAGCCGGGATACATTGCAAAAAATCCGCATGCATCTGGGCGCGGACATCGTGGTGCTCGGTTCTTACCTTGACACCGGAAGCGACAACGGGGGGAAGATCCGGGTCGATGTGCGTTTGCAAGACGCCAGGGAGGGCGAAACCATAGCAGTGATTTCGCAAGATGGGAACGAAACCAGTCTTCCCGACCTGGTATCGCAGAGTGGCGCCGCCCTGCGCCAGAAGTTGGGAATCGCCGATGTTTCGGCCACGGAAGCATCGCAAGTGGCAGCTTCCACCTCGACGAGCCCGGAGGCCACTCGTTTGTATGCGGAAGGACTGGCGAAACTGCAGGCTTATGAAGCTCTGGCCGCCCGAGATCTGCTGGAGAAAGCCATCGCAGCCGATCCCAACTACGCACTCTCGCACTCGGCTATGGCTCAGGCTTGGTCCCAGCTCGGCTACGATAAAAAGGCACAAGAAGAGGCTAAGAAGGCCTTCGACCTTTCGGCCAGCCTGACGCGCGAGCAACATCTTTCCGTGGAGGGGCGCTATCGCGAGTTTGCTCACGACTTCGCTGCGGCCATAGAAATCTATCGCACATTAAGAAACTTCTTTCCCGACAATCTTGATTACGGGTTGCGTCTGGCGTCAGCACAGAGGAAGGCGGGACATCCCAAGGACTCGCTCGACACCATTGCGCAGATGCGAACCTTGCCCAAACCTCTAAGCGACGATGCCCGCATTGATATGGAAGAGGCTTCGGCCCAAAACGCCGCGGGCAATTTCAGCGAATACCAAAAAGCGGCGGCCGCAGCGACGGCGAAAGCGAAGGCACAAGGCTCGCGTATGCTTCAGGTGCAGTCGACGATTGCCGAAACGTTTGCATGGGACCGGCTCGGCGATCTGAACAAGGCTGCTCAGAGGGGACTAGAAGGCCGCGATCTCGCCGCCAACGGCGGCAGCCCCCACCTGCTCGGGGACGCATTGAGAACATACGGAATCGTTTTGTACGACAAAGGCGACTTCGCGGGCGCACGGAGCGCGTTCGAACAGGCCTTAAACACTTTCCAAAAAATCGGGGATGGTGAGATCGGCGTGACTACCGTCAGCCTGGGAAATGTTTACTTTGAACTGGGAAAACTGGAGGAAGCCAGACGCTACTATGAACAGGCCCTGCGGTTTCATCAGGAGATCGGCGCAAACCCGGCCAATATTGGAAGCGACATCGGAAGTATCGCCCTTGTTCTGGACGGCTTGGGCGATCTGGTTGGCGCGACCCGCATGCATGAAAAGTCTTTGCAAGGCTTCCGCGATGGTGGCGACCAACGCGGCGAGAGCGCTACGCTAGAAAATCTGGGGGATGTACTGGTGGAGCGAGGCGAGTTGAGTCAGGCGATGTCATACTATCAACAGGGAATCTCCCTCGCCGAGAAAATCGGATACAAGGAAGGCCGCGCTTTCAATTTGGGAGGTCTCGCCCAAATCTCCCTGATTCGGGATCAAGTCTCAGAGGCGCGTGATCAAGAGGAGCAGGTCCTAACGTTCCAGAAAGAAGTCGGCGACTCAGTTGAGATTGCCCGGAGCCAGATTGCGCTTGCTACCATCGTAATCGAGGAAGGCCAGCCGGCAGAGGCCGAGGCGCTGCTTCGCGCGGCGGCGCCGCAGCTTGAACAGCAGACAATCGCTACCAGCGCCAGCCAGTCCGCTGCTCTACTGGCGCGAGCTTTGCTGGCGCAGTCGAAAATCGGAGAGGCCGAGGCCGCTGCAACCAATGCCCTCGCTCTGGCCGAACGCACCAGTGACCGCTCGACCCATCTTTTGGCGACGCTGGCTGCTGCCGAAGTGGACGCGCGCACCGGCAAGGAGCCTGCGGCGATAAAGGCGCTGCAATCCGTTCTCAGCGAGTCTCTCCGAGATGGCTACGAGGAGTTTGAATTCGAGGCGCGGCTGGATCTCGGCCGACTGGAGCTTCATTCTTCGAGGGCTTCGGGCCGGCAACAACTAGAGAAACTTGAGGAAGACGCAAGCCGGAAGGATTTTCGTCTCATCGCTCGCAAGGCCCAGGCGGAGTTTGATCGTTAACCCGCACGCCAAAGCACCCCGCCGATATCCAAACTGACCCCGAGCCTTAAGCGCGAACGCATTGTGTGTGCTGGCTACGGATTCAACGGCTGTCAACCATGTGCTTCCTCTTACGGTTACGACGCAGGTTCTTGTGGCGTGGGTTCTACAATCAGATGGTGTCGTCGTACCGCGCGGCGTCGTTGCGATTCCAGCAACGGTGACGCTGCCGCCATCGCGCACAGGACGTAAAAAATTGCGGCGTTCGCCGGAATTTGCAGATTGAAGTCGACAAAACTATGAACCAGGATGCCAACGATTCCCAGCAGCGCGGTCACCGTCATGGCGCCGCTCATCGTCTCTGTCCAATTCTTAAGTTTGGTCGAAGCCCCGCGGAAGATCAGCACCATAAACCAGACTGCGACCGAGAACCCCGCCAAACCGGTCTCCACGATTAACTGAAGATAATCGTTGTGCGCTTGGTTGACGAAGAAGGTGGTGTAAAAACTCCGAAACTGCGGATAAACAATAGGAAATGTTCCAAGTCCCCAACCCAGGAAAGGCCGTTTGATGATCATTTGCAGGCAATCGCGATCGATACTGAATCGAACGCCACCGCTGATTTCTCCGCGGGCTTCCGAGTGAATCGTCATAAGGCGCTGGGTAAGCGCGTTGCCGCCGATCCAGACAAGAAAAATGATCACAACCGCCAGAAAACCAGCTAACATAATCGGTTGCTTCCAATTTCCTTCCCCCTTGTGAACCAGAAGCACACTGAGAACGATCATCTGCGCGACGAAAGCCGCCATGCCTCCACGGGAACCGGAAAGAAAAAGACTGCCGGACATTAACGCGGCGATGCCTGCAATCGCCAGCTTGCGATTCCCGTCCGTAAATCTGGTTGCGGCGAGTACCAGCGGAAACGGTATAAGCATCTCCATTAAACCCGCGTAGTGATTGTGATTCACGTAGGGGCCATAAATCGCCCCACCTTGTTCGGAAGGCCAGATCCAGTAAAGCTTGCCATTCGGGGCCATGCCTTGCAGGATCGCAAATGCGGCAATGATCCCCCCATAACCGGTGAATAATTTAGCAATCATCTCGAACTGCGAAGACCGCCGGAGAGCTTGTGTTATCACGAACGCTAACATCCCGTACGCTGCATAGCGCAACAACTGAGAGTAAGTTACATAGCGGTAGGCGGTTGTTCCAATCAGCCACTGCAAAAATACCAAAGCAAGAAAGACAGCCATGGGGCGATAAAGAACGTTGTTGGAGAAGTTGAGTTCGCGATTGAACCACTGGCGTGCGGCCCAGGCCACCACGAGCAGCATTGCGCAAGTCTCCAAGGCGAAAATTGACCAAGGCTCGACGGTTCCGAAAGCAACGGGTCCCAGCAACAGAACTGCACATCCACCGAGTAGCAACATGTTGTTCGTAAGCCGCGGCTGGGCAACTTTCGCGAGCGAAGCGGAGTTAGGTTGGGTTGCCAGCGCGGAACTCAAGGCGTGTCCTTCCCGCTGCTGTTGTCGGCGCCAGACGAATCATCGGAAGAGGGCTCGGACGAAGAAGGCGACAGTTCGAAATCATCGAGTGAAAGCTTACCGCGAATCGGAGAACCAGCGGGGAACCGCTCGATTCCGAGGGCGAGCAATGTAGTCGAAGCGGGAGTCGTAACCTTCGAGTGTACTTCCTTCCAGAAATCGGCATCCGTGAGTATATCGCTCACAAACAAAGGGGACCCGGTATAAGCGTCTCGCAGAACAATCTCGGGACCTCCCGCACCTTCAAACTCCGCCGACTTGTAATATGCGGAGAAATCGTACGTCGTTGCGCTGCGGACGGGAATCAATTGTTGAATGCCAGCATCATTGATACCCGGGCCTTCGAAGGTTAGTGATAGTGACCGATGTCCCTGTCGAAAGTCGCTCGGATCCAGCAATTGGCGAACCCCGGTGCGGGTCACGTACGTCCAATCGAAACCGCCATTCAGAACGTCGAGGCTGAAGTCGCTGTTGACTACCAGGTTATCCTCGGTAGGCAAATAGGCCGAAAGACCAAGGATGTCCGCACTCTTCTCCCATGCGGCCATGGCGGCGTCCGGACGATGCGCTCCAATCAGATAATAAACCTGCTCATATAGAAATCGTTTCTCGAATTTTTCGTGCAACTCGGTAAGCCGGTCCCAGACTTTGATGACCCCGTCGGTTTCTTGCTTGCTTTTCAATAATGTGGAAAAAGCGATTAAGCTCTCCGCGTTTGCAGGAACTGCTTCGCGGAGTAATGCATCCGTGTCCGGGCGAACCCGCCAGCATTCGCGCAAAGCCGCGTCCACCAAGGTAACGTCGTTGGCGATCACAACGCGAAACTCGTGCAGAGCGCGGTCGATATCCCCGTCGATCAGGAAGAAGTTCGCGGCTTGCCACGCTACGTCAGGAGCGGTTGGTTCCGCCTCGAGCGCGCGATCAAGTGCCCCGCGCTGTCCTACGACGTCGCCGGTTACTTGATACGCGGCCGCCAGATCGAACCAATAGTGGGCATCATGGGGATTGAGCGCAACCGCATCCCGAAGGCTCTCAATCGCGGACTGTGCATCTCCCGCCACAAACGCGTAGAAGCGTCCGAGACGATGGTGATAATCGGCATTCCCCGGGGAAAGCGATACCGCCCGCCGCAGCGTCGAGAGCTCCGCACGGGAGGCAAACGCGCTCGCCACGAATTCTTTGGCGATCAAAAGCAGGTAGAAGCAGGCGATAAAACCTACCGCAGCAGCAAACTGCCATCGTCGCCGGTCTGAAAGTGGAATCGCCATCTTCACACTGCTCGGGCTACTCTTCGTTGACCACCAATAATTTTCTTCCAAACCGCTCGAGACTGCAGCGCAGTCTGCCTACGCCGGAAACCACTTAAACCGCCTTCGGTTCAGATGGAGGATCTTCCTGGTAATAATGCCCATACTTGCCTTGATACTCGTAGTAATAGTAATAATCAGGAGAGGTCAGATCGACTGCGTTTAGAAGCACGCCGGCAACGTGGGCATTCACCTGCATCAAGATGTCGCGGGCTCGACGAAGCGCCTGCTTTGTCGTTTGGCCGGAACGTATAACCAGAATCGTTGCGTCGGCTCGGGGCGAGAGCACCACTGCGTCCGTGACCGAAAGCGTTGGCGGAGTATCGATCACGATGTGGTCGTAAGACTCGCGCAACTCCATCACCAGATCGCGCATGTTAGCAGATGCCAGCAACTCGGCTGGATTCGGCGGTGGCGTGCCGGCCGGCAAAACCAGAAGATTTGGAAGGATCGGCGAAGTCGAAATCGTTTGTTGCAAAGTCGCGCTGCCAGTGAGCACGTTACTCAGCCCGCTGCGCGGTCCCATCCCCAGAGCCTTGTGAATGCTGGGACGGCGGAGGTCGGCATCGATCAGAAGAACGCGGACGCCTTTTTGCGCCAACACAATCGCAGTGTTGATGCTGGTGGTGGTCTTGCCTTCCTGGGGGCGCGCGCTCGTTACCATGATGACCTTGGGTGGCGCCCCGAGATTGGACAACAGCAGAGAAGTACGCAACGCGCGATACGATTCCGCCATCTGCGACTGCGGGCGAATCTGGGTTACCGTCTCAACCGCCTCGTTGGATGCGGTTAGTGCCAACCGCTTCCCGCTCGGACCACGATTCCCAGACTTTGAGCCCAGAGGAATCATCCCAAGAGAAGGAAGTGCAGAGACGGCCTGCGCCTGTTCTGGCGTGCGCACGGTGTTGTCCATGTTTTCCAGCACAAACGCCAACCCCACGCCGGAGATGATGCCCAGAACCAGGGCGAAAGACAAGTTGCGCGGAATGTTGGGCTCGCTCGGAGAAGTGGGCACACGGGCCGCGTCAATGATCCTGAAGTTGTTCGACCGCAGTCCGGCGGTCACGCCCGCCTCTTTTAATTTTTCCAGCAGCCCTTCGTAGAGCGTTCGATTGCTGTCGAGATCACGTTTCAGAATGCTGTATTCAATTGCGCTTTCATTGAGCTTGTTCGCTTCCTGTTTTTGCTTTTCAAAAGAGGCGCGCAGCATATTCTCGCGTTGCAGAGCGGCGAGATATTGTCCTTTAAGGTGATCCACCGCCTTATTCGTCTCCGACTGCATCTGTCGGTCTATTTCTTTGATCTGGTTATTGAGTTGGGCAACTTTCGGATATGCCGGACCGAACTGGGTGCTGATCTCCGCGACTTGGATCCTCAGCCCCGCTTGTTGCTCGCGCAGTTTGTCTAGCAGACTCGACGTCGCGCTGCTGGTGCTCCCCGTGCTGTCGGAGATGATCGCAGCCGCGATCGCATCTGGGTCGTTGGTCTGACTTTGCCGATAAACCGCCTCTTTTTGCATTCGGTCTGATTCAGCGGCCGTCATTTCTTTGTTGAGCTCGTCGAGTTTCTCAGTGGTGATGTTTTGTTTTTCATCCATACCCAGAATCTCGTGTTCTTTCTGGTAGCGCACGAGTTTCTCTTGCGAAGTCTCGACTTTCATTTGCAAGTCAACGAGTTGTTTTGAAAGCCAGTCAGAGGCCTGCATCGTAGACTCAAACTTAGTCTTGAAATTCTGTTCGACGTACGTTGCCGCGAGCGTATTCACCGCGCTGGCTGCAAGTTGCGGATCGATGCTGGTGAAATGAATCTCTATGATCCGAGTGCTCGGAATCAATGCCACACGGAGTCTTCCATGAAAGCTTGCCAATAGGCTTGAAGCGCGATTCGAATCGGTCTGCAACGGATCAGCAACCAGGTTCCCTTGGACTTGGTCCGCATGGCCGCCAAACTCGGGACGCCGGTCCAGATTCAGCTGACGGATCACTTGTAACGCCATCAAGTCGCTTTGCAGGATGCGAACCTCGGTGTCAAGATCGCTCTGCTCGTACACGTAGTCGATATCAGGATTCGAGTCCTTGAAGGAAATGAGGTTCGAGTCGGCTTTATTGACGGCGATGCGGCCCACCGCGTCGTAGATCGGAGTCTGGCGTAGGCTGGCAATCGCGACTGCCATGAAAATGGCGACGATCACGGCTATTACCATCCATTTGCGCTTGATCAAAACGCGCATGTATTCGCGCAGGGTCGACTCCTGCGACGGCAAAGCGTTGTACAGCGCGCTGATCGGTCTTAAATATTCAGCCGCAGGCGGTTGCAAGTCGCGCGTCCCGTCGTTGCCTCTCGGAATGTCACTTCGCGGAACCAAGGGTCCCAAAGACATCGTTACTCCTTAACCCACCCCAAACTGAAATGCTAAAGCCAATCCCAATCCGCACATGCTCCTACGGAAGCCCGAGGATCCCATCGGTGCGCCTAGTGACAAAATGGATCTGCAAGAGGAATTTGCCTGATTCTAGCACCACAAGCTCGGGGAACCAGCCAAAAAAATGGTGCCGACGTTGCTTCGTATATTCCTTTCCTCACACAGATCAAAAGAACGCGATGCTAGACTTATTTTTTATGGAGCTCCTGTGAAGGTGATCGTTCTGGAGGCCGTTCCTGAAGACCCGCAAATGCTCGTTGCCTGGAATGACCTGGTATTTCGGATGGAGCGTCCCGAAGTCTTCTTTACCCACCAGTGGGCCCTGGCAGCCAGTCGGGCTTTTTCCGCGAGTCTCTCTCCAAAGATTTTCCTCATCTACGAAACCAGTCGACTAGCCGGTATCGCGGCCATGGCTACCACTCTCAGATCGCCCGACACGGCTTTCTTCCTCACCGCCAGCACCGCAGACTATTGCGATATTGTGAGTGCTCCCGAAGCTCGTCCCGCGATTTTGACAGCGTTGCTCGAGCAAATGAAAGGCATGGGGGTGCAGGACCTGGTTCTCGCCAATGTTCCAGCTGAATCCGCGACGCTGCGCGCTCTTGCAGCTACCGCACACTCCCAAGGCTTCCATACCCACGATCGGCCCGGATATGACTGCGGCATCATTGCGTTGGAGGACAAGGCGCAAAGGCAAGAAGTACTTCATTCCGTGTCGCGAAAAGTGAAAGAAAAGCGGGAACTTAAGAAGTTGAACCAGCTTGGGCGAGTCTGCGTCAAAAATCTGAGTAAAGAACATCTGGATACGGGCTTGCAGGCCATCTTTGCGGCACACATTTCGCGGTTCCTCGCGACCAATCGTCTGAGCCCTCTAATTCACGCGGAGCGGCGGCTCTTCTTGACCGAACTCTGTCAACTTCTTAGTTCTGCCGGCTGGCTGAGGGTCAGCCAGTTAGAAGTGGATGGTCTGGCTATCGCATGGAACTATGGATTTCTGTTTGACACTCGCTGGTTTTGGTATCTGCCGACCTTCCTGATTCGCTACGAGGAGGTCTCCCCTGGCTCCTGCTTGCTCCGACTCTTAACCGAAGAGGCCTGCGCCGACCCAACGGTCACCAAGGTGGATCTCGGATTGGGAGACGAACCTTACAAAGCTCGATTTTGCAATTCTGTTTCCTCGACTCGTTACGTGCAACTCTCCCAGAGTGTCTCGCGGCATTTGGCGAATGTTGGCCGCTACTGTCTGGCCTCGAACATCAGTAGTTTCCCTGTTCTGGAAAGCCAACTTCGAAATGGAAGAGGCCGCCTCCGCGGGCAGAACATGAGTATGGTTGCCATTGTCACGCGTTTGCTGACGAGAGTGAAAAGAAAGATCCTTTCCAAGAATGACGTTGCTTTCTTTGAAGCTCCCGAGATGTCGGTCCAGGCAAGCGGCGGCGCATCTCTGAACTTCATTTGTTGGGAGAACCTCGCTTTGGCGGCGATGCAGAATTCTGATGACCAGCGAACGCTGGACTACCTGGCGCGCAGCGGCCGACGCCTGCGAACAGGTGAAATGGCCGGATATTGCTTGCAGACGCAGGAACTAAAAGCCTTGCACTTTCTGTGGGTGGCCCCTTACGACGGATTTTACTTGTCGGAACTTGATTTCACTTTAGAGTCGAGCGATTCAAGCGCTGTCATACTATTCGATTGCTTTACACCTACCGAGCTGCGCAAATGCGGTCACTACGCAACTGCAATACGACTGGCTGCGGCAAGCCTGCAGAGGCAGCAACGGCACGTCTGGATTTTCAGTGCAATCGAAAACGCCCCCTCCTTGATTGGAATTGCGAAGGCTGGGTTCGTCTACCGTTTTTCATGTTCGCGTAATCGACGGTTCGGTAAGGTACCCATATCGGGTCAACCCCGAGAATTCTCATCCACGGCCTTTGAAACTTGACCATCCGTGTCGGAATGAGTGATCGCGATTCTTGAAAATCGCCCAAGTGCAGATGATAGGTGCCATTCTCTCATCGAGGCGTTACAGACGACGGCATAACTTTCAAATGACACTCCTTATCAGACCCGCCGAGCAAAAAGACCTTCCGGCGCTCTCGAAGTTTCTCGTTCGCGTGTACCATTTCGACCCGTTGGACCCTCACGCTAATCCGCAATTTTTGGAGTGGAAATATCTGCATCCCCGGACGGGATGGGAGGGGAGTCGGAGCTACCTTCTCGAAAAGAACGGCGAAATCGCCGCCCACTGTGGCCTGTGTCCGATAGTCTTCTGTCCTCCGGACGAAAAGAACGTAAAGAGCTTAACGATGATGGACTGGGCAGCCGATCCCTCGTTGCCAGGTGTAGGGGTGATGCTACTTCGCAAATTGATGGAACTTGCGCCCACTTCCTTCATCGTAGGCGGAGCCACTTCTACCCGCCGAATTGTTCCTCGAATACGGTTTCGTAATCTGGGAGAAGCCGTGACATATGCCGCTTGGGTGCGACCCTGGAGTGAGTTTCGGTTGCGTTCTCTCACTCGAAGATCGACTTTACGGTTGCTTCACGGACTCTCGCATCCTGTGCGGAATCGGGATCTCGTGAGTTCGGGATGGAAGTTCCTCCCGGTCGATCGATTTGATGATTCCGTATCGCCTATATTGCGCAATGTGAAGTGGTCTTGGACGTTTTGCCAACGAAATCTCGCAGACTTGAATTATCTCCTGCAGTGTCCCTCGGTCCGGATGCGAGGTTTCTTGTTGAAGCGCCACGGTGAGGTCTTTGGCTATTTCGTCCTGGGAATATCGGAATGGGAGGCCAAACTACTAGACCTGACTGTCAATTCCAGCGATCAGAACGACTGGAATCTTGCCTGTGCGGCAGTCACCCGGGCGGCCCAGTTGGACCCTGCGGTATGTCGCGTCCGAATCCTATCTACGGTACCGATCATGAAGCGAGCGTTGGCCTGGAATGGTTACTGGTGTCAGTACAAGGAACCCATTGCCCTTTACGATCCTTCCGATCTTATGGGTAATGCATTGCCGGTCAGCCTCCAGCTTTTCGATGGCGATTCAGGTTACTAGTCGAGTCTGTCTCGAAGAGCATGGATGGGCGGAACTTCTGCTTCTTTCGTTAAGATAGACTTCTTCGTGGTCTTCGAGAGGCAACGTTTGCGATTCGTCAGTCCGCTTTTGAAGCATATGGTATTTCCCGTACTTTCTCGGAGTGGCTTGCTTCGCTACGCCGCCAGCTCTACCCCCTGGATGACCAGCCCAGCCATTGTTACTTACCACGGTGTTTTTCCCGACGGGTACGAACTCAGAAATGACTCTCTTGACGGAAATCTCGTGCACGCTGATTCTCTCCGACGGCAATTGCGCCTGCTCAAGGAGCGCTATCATGTCATTTCGCCTGCGGACTTTCTGCGTTGGTCCGAGGAAATCCAACCCCTGCCTCCGCGTTCGATCCTGCTGACCTGTGACGACGCACTGCAGAACACCCTTACTGGCATGGTTCCCATTCTTCAGGAGTTCGGTCTAGAGTGTATTTTTTTTGCCACCGGCGCCTCTGCCGAGGAGAGGCAGTCGATGCTCTGGTATGAAGAACTGTATCTGATGCTTTTGGAGACTCCCCCTCCCCTCCGTCTCGACATCCCCGAAGTTCAGGTTGACGTTGGTTTTGTGACGGCGGAACAAAGACACGCGTGCTGGTGGAGTTTGGTGGAGAGATTTTCATGCTTCGATCGAGCCGGCCGGAGTATCTTTCTCGATCGGATTCGAGATCAGCTTCGCCTACCCTCGACATGGCGAGAGCATGTTGTCGAGAATTCTGCTGCAGCCGCTAGATTCCTCATTCTGAATCGGGCGGGATTGGCCCAACTGGCGGCGTCCGGCATGACAGTCGGAGCGCACTCCATGTCTCATCCGATCTTGGCGCGGGCCTCCGACGATGTTGCCTGGCGGGAAATCTCTGAGAGCAAACAAGTCCTCGAGCAGAGTCTCGGGCAAACAATATGGGCGTTCGGATACCCCTTCGGCAGTGGCGCAACGGTCAGTGTGAGGGACGTGCGCTTCGCCAAGCGAGCCGGCTATCAATGTGCTTTTATGAATGTTGGCGGCGGCATCGGTGCGAAGAGCGAACATTTCCTTTTGCCCCGAATTCACGTTACCGCCGACATGACCTTGGCAGAGTTCGAGGGGCACATTTCAGGTTTCTATCTTTGGTTGCGGAAGAAAATAACCGGAACTGACGAAATGGAGGCTTTGTTCGCGCGGCGTCTTGATGCCGCATGAGCTACCCCTTTCCCGTTGAGCCTAATCAAGTCGGCTATACTATCGAACACAAGACCTGAGACAAAAAGTCTTTCAGTTCCCGCCCGCATGCAACCTGCGGTGGGCGCGGATTTGTAAGCAGAACTTTCTAAGGAACACGAATGCTGAATTGGTCGCAGGAATCGATACTCGTAACCGGCGGGACGGGGTCGTTCGGAAAAAAGTTTGTTGAAATCATGCTCCGCGACTACCGGCCGCAAAGGCTCGTGATCTTCAGCCGTGACGAGTTGAAACAGCATGAGATGAGAAGTTCGGGCTTCGATCACTCCAGCCTGCGCTATTTCATCGGAGACGTGCGGGATGTGGAGCGCTTGAAACGTGCACTCTCCGGAGTGAGCCTCGTTGTGCATGCAGCGGCTCTTAAGCAAGTTCCGGCCTGCGAATACAACCCCTTCGAAGCCATTCAGACCAATATTATGGGCGGTCGCAATGTGATCGATGCCGCGATTGATCAGGGTGTTCGTCGCATTCTGGCGCTTAGCACCGACAAGGCGGTTAATCCCATCAACCTGTACGGAGCTACAAAGCTGTGTGCTGAAAAAGTATTTGTGCAGGCGAATGCCTACGCCGGCGCCAGGGATACCCGCTTCAGTTGTGCGCGCTACGGCAACGTGGTGGGCAGTCGGGGCAGCGTAATCCCCGTTTTTCTCGAACAGCGGCGGACTGGGAAGATCACGATCACCGATCCGCGCATGACGCGGTTTTGGCTTACGCTCCATCAGGGGGTAAAGTTTGTTATCCGCTGTCTGGAACAGATGCATGGTGGAGAGATTTTTGTTCCGAAGATCCCCAGCATGCGGTTGCTGGACCTCGCGGAAACTGTTGCTCCTGGCTGTCAGGTAGAGCACATCGGTATTCGCCCCGGAGAAAAACTGCACGAAGTGTTGCTCTCCGAAGACGAGTCGCGGCAAACGCTCGAGACCGATGATATGTACATCATCCAGCCTTCACATCCATGGTGGAAATCCGAGCACTGGGTAAACGCGAAACCGCTGCCCGATGGCTTTCGTTACTCGAGCGACACCAACGATCGTTGGCTGACCAGGCGCGAGTTGGAAGAGTTGGTCGCTCCGGAAACGAGCGCCGCCGAGGAGCTTTCGGCCTCTGTTTAGCAGTGGATATTTCAGTCATGAATTCGCCCATATGACCGTCTTGCGCGCAAAAGATGAAACACTCGCCCTCCACGGCGGCACGCCCGTGCGTAACAGATTGCTGCCGTACGGGCGCCAGAGTCTGGAAGACAGCGACATCCAGGCGGTCATTGACGTTCTAAAGTCAGACTGGCTGACTACCGGTCCCAAGGTGGACGAATTCGAGGAGCGTTTTGCGGCATGGGTCGGAGCTCATCACGCGATCAGCTTTAGTTCCGGCACGGCTGCCCTGCACGGCGGTGCCTTCGCTGCCGGACTTGGTTCCGGGGATCAAGCGATTACCACGCCCATGACTTTCTGCGCGACAGCGAATTGCATCGTGTATCAAGGCGCCACTCCAATCTTCGCCGATGTTTCACCTGACACTTTGAATCTCGACCCCGGCGAGGTTTCCCGAAAACTTTCCAAGCGCACCTCTTCGGGCGTTACTTCGCGTGTCAAAGCCATCTTCGCAGTCGACTATGCAGGCCATCCCGCTGCTCTCCAAGAACTGAAAGAGTTGGCTGATCTCCACGGAGCATTGCTGGTCGAAGATGCTAGCCACGCCCTCGGCGCCGAACACGATAAAAAGCGTGTCGGCAATATCGTCGACATGACGACGTTCAGCTTCCATCCGGTCAAACATCTCACTACCGGGGAAGGAGGCATGGTTACCACGAACGATGGGCGCTTGGCCGAGACTCTGCGGCGGTTTCGCAATCACGGCATAAGCAGCGAGGCGCGCCAGCGTCATGAATCCGGACAATGGTTTTATGAGATGGTCCTCCTCGGTTTTAACTATCGGCTCACGGATATTGCCTGCGCGTTGGGGTTGTCTCAACTCGAAAAGCTAGATGCGAACCTGGTTCGCCGGCGCGAAATTGCCGCGCTGTATGAGGCGGCATTTCAGAATTGGCCGGCGGTAACGACTCCTGCCGTTCGGGCCGGAGTGAATCCGTCGTGGCATCTCTATCCCATCCGGCTTCGGTTGGAGAGGCTTACAGTGGGCCGAGGTGAAATCTTTCGCGCTTTGCGCGCCGAAAACATCGGAGTCAATGTTCATTACATTCCAGTCCATCGCCATCCCTACTATCGCGAGCGCTTCCGAGAGAACGGAAGTTATCCAGTGGCTGAAGACGCGTATGAGCGCCTGATCAGCCTGCCCATGTTCCATGCCATGACGGTGCAGGATGTGGATGACGTGATCCACGCGCTTGGAAAAGTTTTGCGTCATTATGAGATGACAACAGACGGGGAACGCGAGCGTTCACATTGGTTCGAGGCCAAGCAAGCTAAGTAATTTCATGTCCAAAATATCCGACTGGGTTGGGTACCGGGCTTTGGTGGTGGGTTGCGGCTCCATCGGGCGCCGCCACGCAAAAAATTTGAAATCGTTGGGGGTGCGGCAGTTGGGTTTCTGTGACACCCGTCCGGAAGCATTAAAACAGTGTGAGCAGGAAATACAGGGCGAAAGTTTTGACAACTACGATGAGGCGCTCCAGAAATTCGCGCCCGACATCGTATTAATTTGCACGCCTCCCGTGTTTCACGTAGAGAACGCGCTCGCTGCGCTGCGCGCCCGGGCGCACGTCTTTATCGAGAAGCCGCTTTCGCACGAATCGAGCGGAATTCAAGTCCTGATCGAAGAAGCCCGGCGTCGCGACCGCAACGTTCAAATCGGCTACAACATGCGGTTCCATCCCGGACTACAGATACTAAAAGATCTAGTGGACTCGGGCGACATTGGCCGCGTGCTCTGGATGAACGTCGAGGCGGGACAGTATCTTCCGGACTGGCGTCCCTGGCAACATTATCGCGAGAGCTACAGCGGGCGCCACGAATTGGGAGGAGGCATCATACTCGATGGCTCCCACGAATTGGATTACATTTGCTGGATCCTCGGAAGGCCAACCGAGGTGATTTGCCGTGCGGAGCACCTGAGCAATCTCGATGTCGATGTCGAAGACTCTGCCTGGATCTATCTTGCGTTTCCAGACCGCCGTCGAGCCGAACTCCATTTGGATTTTGTGCAGCGTTCCTACACGCGCACCTGCAAAGTCGTGGGCGAAAGTGGTACTGCGCTTTGGGATTTCAATCTTCCAGAGGTTCGCTGGTTTTCTTCCGAACATCCTGGTTGGATGAGTATTCCCTACAAGTTTGAAGCCAACGACATGTATGTCGCCGAGATGGTGCATTTCCTCGAATCTCTGGGTAGTAAAACAGGACCGATGGTTGATCTCGAGCAGAGCCGCGACGTGATACGCGTGGTGGAAGCCGCCAAGAAGTCATCGGACGAAAGCACCCCGCAGGTGATGGATTGGACCAATCAGCCCGGTGAAGGTCCGGTGGTCGCCATCATTCAAGCCCGAATGGGTTCGAGCCGATTGCCCGGCAAGAGCCTCGCCGAAATCGAAGACCGCCCCATGTTATGGCATGTCATCGATCGCATGAAGCAGGCAACTTTGGTGGATCGAGTTGTTGTGGCCACCTCCTCGGCTCCAGTCGATGACGCCATCGAAAAGATGTGCATCGACAATGACGTCCAGTGCTATCGCGGCAGCGAAACCGACGTGCTCGACCGTTTTTATCACGCCGCCCGCTCTGAACGAGCGATGCAAGTTGTGCGCATCACCGCCGATTGCCCGTTAATCGATCCCGAAGTCGTGGACCGTGTCGTGCGGCGTTTCCAGCGGGGCGATCTCGACTATGCCTCCAACGCCATGGTGCGAAGCTATCCCGATGGATTGGATACAGAAGTCTTTTCCTTCGCCGCTCTTGAGAGGGCATGGCACGAGGCCACCAAAGCTTCGGAGCGCGAACACGTCACGCCTTACCTTCGTTCGGACAAATTTCGAACTGCCAATGTTGAAAATGATTCCACCGCCCCATACCAGCATTACCGCTGGACAGTGGATGAAGTTCAGGACCTCGAGTTCATCCGGGCGGTTTATAAAGCCTTTCGAGGGAGGAAACACTTCGGAATGAAGCAGGTTCTTGACCTTATAAAAAGAACGCCAGGTTTGGAAACGATGAATTCGGAAATTGTTTCAAATCGGGGATATTACAAGAGTCTGTTTGAGGACGCGCGGGCCGCGCCTGCTCCCGCGAAGCCGCTCGAAAAATCGAACGCTTGGCTCGATCGAGCGCGGAAAGTCATTCCCGGCTGCTCGCAAACTTTCAGCAAAGGCTCGAATCAACATGTTCGCGGTGTCGCCCCTGTCTTCTTAGCCAAGGGCCAAGGTTGCCGCGTTTGGGATGTCGACGGGAACGAGTATGTTGACTACATCCAGGGTTTACTGCCGAACATTCTGGGATATGCGCATCCGGGAGTAAATGCGGCTGTCTCGCTCCAGTTGGCGCAGGGGCACAGTTTTTCCTTGCCGCATCCCTTGGAGGTTGAACTGGCGGAGCGTCTCGTTCGGCTGATCCCCTGTGCCGAGCGGGTACGTTTTGGGAAAAACGGATCGGACGTTACTTCGGGAGCGGTTCGCGCGGCTCGAGCCATTACCGGGCGCGAGCGGATCGCGTGTTGTGGCTATCACGGCTGGCAGGACTGGTTTATCGGCAGCACGACCCGCCACGCGGGCGTTCCGGCCGCCGTCCGCGCCTTGACGCATCCCTTCGTCTACAACGATCTCGAATCCTTACAAAAAGTCTTGACCGAGCACAAAAGCGAGTTCGCCGCCGTCATTTTGGAGCCCGTCAACTTCTGGCCGCCGTCGCTCGGTTTTCTCCAGGGCGTGAAAAATCTGGCACACGAGCACGGCGCACTTCTGATCTTCGACGAAATCTGTTCCGGTTTTCACTTCGGCCTGGGGGGAGCACAAAAGAGATTCGGTGTGGCTCCCGATCTGGCGTGTTTCGGGAAGGCGATGGGCAACGGCTTCCCCATTGCTTGTGTGGTCGGAAGAACCGACGTCATGAAGGTGTTTGAAGACATCTTTTTCAGTTTCACTTTTGGAGGCGAGGTGGCGTCGATGGCAGCAGCCATGACGGTGCTTGACGTCCTGGAAACGACCGACGCACTGGCTCGCATGGATGCAACCGGGCGTGTACTGCAAGAGGGATTGAATGTGCTGGCCAAAGAGGCCGGATTACAAAATCGGATCAAATGCATCGGTTATCCCTTCTGGTCGTTGATCAAGTTTCTTGATGTCGACGGCAAAGACAGTCTCCTCCTTCGGAGTCTTTTCACCCAAGAGTGTGTGAAACGAGGAGTGTTGCTTCTGGCGACGCACAACATGACCGCTGCCCATGATCCACTTGCAGTCGAACAGACCCTAAGAGTTTATGCGGAGGTCTGTAAGACCGTCGCAAAATGGCTGAGCGACGCAAACCCGGAGGCGCATCTTGAAGGCGAGGTAATTCAGCCGGTGTTCAAGGTTCGCTGAGGTCGCGATGAAACCAGGCAGGCTTCTGATTCGTGCCGATGCCAGTCTCGCCATTGGAACTGGACATGTGATGCGTTGTCTTGCCCTGGCTCAGGCATGGCGGGATTCGGGCGGCTCGGTGGGTCTTGCCGTAGCAGAACTACCGGATGCGCTTGCCCCTCGTTTCATCGGGGAAGGGGTTTCACTGAATCGCGTTCACGGGGTTCCCGGTAGTTCCGAAGATGCTGCCGAGACTATTGTCCAAGCGCGCAAGTTGATGGCTGATTGGGTAGTGGTCGATGGCGATCGTTTCGACAGTTGCTTTCTCGAGACCGTTCAAGCAGCGGCCTTGCGAGTGCTTCTAATCGATGATTTCGCCGAGCGAAAAACTTTTCCCGTCGATCTGATCGTGAATCCAAATCTTTTCGAAGATGAGCGCGAGTATCGAAGACACGGGGCAACCATGCCGTTGCTGATGGGAGCCTCTTATATTCTGCTTCGCCGCGAATTCAGGGAGAGAACCGAAACACAGGAGACTCCCCAAAACGGGAACAGGATTCTGGTCACGCTCGGGGGAAGCGATCCAGAAAATCTGACCCCTAAAATCGCGCACGCTCTTGCGTGTTGTCCCGATCTTGAAATCACGGTAATTGCCGGAGCCGCCTACGACAAGGCAGATGTGCTGCGAATGCTGAAGGCCAGCAATCTCCGAGTCGTATTCAATCCTGCGAACATGGTGGAGTTCATGAAGGACTCCGATCAGGCGATCATCGCTGCGGGGGGGACGCTCTGGGAACTCCTTTCCGTGGGTTGCGCGATATTGAGCTATTCCAGAAATAGTGTGCAAGCACGCGTCGTGAGTAGTTTGTCGCAGCGCGGAGTCGTGGTAGACATGGGCGAGACTCGCAGCTTTGATGCCGCCCGACTCGTGGCCTCGGTGAAGGAACTGGCCGCTTCGCGTATGGCGCGGGACACCATGACTCGCAAGGGTCGAGCATTAGCTGACGGTTTGGGAGCAGCCCGGGTGGTTGAAGCGATGCATCGATCGGGAGGGCAATGATGATGCACATGCTTTCCATCGCAGCTTCCGAGCAAGACGACTTTCTGGCCATGGCAGCGAACCACTTCTCCGAACTGAACGCCTCTTTTGTGCCGCAGGACGACTGGAAAGAACACTATTTCAAAACCATCATGGCGAACCCACAGTATTTTCTGCGCTGGATTGTTTGCGATCAACAGCGAGCGGGATTTATTTTATTTGGGATCGAGAGGCATCGATTTCTTCCGCGCACGACAGGAGCCATCTACGAACTCTATGTTGTGCCGGAGTTTCGCCGCCGCGGCGTGGCCAAAAAGTGTGCCATCGATGCGATCCGGGAACTTTGGACCCATGCTCCCTCCAAGATTCAGCTCGAAGTGATAGATGGGCGAGTAGCGGCGGCGGCGCTCTGGAGGTCTCTGGGATTTCAAAAGGTTACCGATCGCTACGTGCTGTCCGGGAGTGGTGCGTGAGGATCGCCATTGCGCAACCGACTTATTTGCCCTGGCTCGGCTATTTCGATTTGCTCGATCAGGTTGACCAATTCGTGCTGTTGGATACGGTGCAGTTTGAGAAGCAGTCGTGGCAGCAAAGAAACCGCATCAAAACTCCTACGGGCCTGCTGTGGCTTACGGTGCCGGTGGTGTTTCGAGGCCGGCTCGGCCAGCGCATTGTGGATGTTGAGATCCGCGAGACGGAATTCTGGCACGATCACTTACGTGCCGTGGAGCTGAATTATCGCCGCACTCCCTTCTTCGGCGATTACTATCCAGCGTGGAGCGAACTTATGCGTACGGCATCGTCGGACCTTCGCCTCGCCGAACTGAATGTTACGCTGCTCCGTTGGCTGACTCAGGCGCTCGGCAACAAGACACCGATGGTCAGGTCTTCGGAACTTGGAGTCGTCGGCAAACGGACGCATTTGCTGGCGGAGATTTGTGGTGTTTTAGGAGCAACGACCTATGTTTCACCGCTCGGATCGGCCGAGTACCTGCTGAACGAGTTGTCCGTCCTAACGGGCCGCGGCGTCGATGTCGTTTTTCAGCATTACGAGCATCCGACGTATAGTCAGCCATTTCCTCCATTCCAATCGCATGCCAGCGTACTCGACTTGCTGTTCAACGAGGGTGATAAATCGCTGCGGGTTATTCGCGCTGGGCGACGAGCCCCATTTTCGCCGGCGGAAGTTGCGGCGCACCTGAACGTGAAAGTAGGCTCGTGATGGTAGATCGTTTCAACATCGGCGAGCGGGTCATCGGACCGGATGCGCCCACCTACGTAATCGCCGAGCTCTCCGCCAATCACAATCAGAGTTTCGACCAGGCCCTTCGCATTGTGCACGCCGCCCGAGAGGCTGGCGCGGACGCGGTCAAGCTGCAAACCTATACCGCCGATACCATTACCTTGCGCAGCGACAAAGAATGCTTTCGGATTAAAGGCGGTACTCTCTGGGATGGCCGCACTCTTCACGAACTCTATCAGCAGGCGTTTACGCCATGGGAGTGGCAGCCAAAATTGAAAAAAGTTGCCGACGCACTCGGAATGCATCTGTTTTCGAGCGCCTTCGATGAGAGCGCCGTCGACTTTCTCGAAGAAATGAGTGTACCCGCTCATAAGGTGGCGTCCTTTGAGTTGGTCGATGTCGGACTCATCCAGAAGATGGCCCGGACAGGCAAGCCGCTCATCATGTCCACTGGGATGGCAAGCGAAGACGAAATCGTCGAAGCGGTTAGTGCGGCCCGAGCCGCCGGCGGGACCCAAATCGCTTTGTTGAAATGTACGAGCGCCTACCCGGCTTCCCCGCAGGACGCGAATCTCCGAACGATCCCGGCCATGGCCCATCGTTTCGGCTGCCCCGTCGGCCTCTCCGATCACACCATGGGCATCGCCGTTCCAGCCGCGGCCATAGCACTGGGTGCAAATATCATCGAAAAGCATCTATGCCTCCGGCGCGCCGATGGAGGTCCTGACGCCGCCTTCTCTCTCGAACCAGAAGAATTCCGCGCAATGGTGGATGCGGTCCGCACGGCCGAGAAATCTCTAGGCGAAGTTCAATTTTCTCCTGGACCCAGCGAATCCGGCAGTCGTAAATTCCGGCGCTCTCTTTTCGTGGTCGCAGATATCAAGAAAGGTGAACTCTTCACGCGCGCTAACGTTCGTTCAATCCGTCCCTCCGATGGGTTGCACCCTCGCTACCTCTCTGGAGTTCTCGGCAAGCACGCCGCCTGCGACTTGGAACGAGGAACGCCGCTAAGTTGGCCATTGGTGGTGCCTGACAATTTAAGGTAGTCCTCGACTTATGCGTGTGCTCCTCCTACATCCCGACGATCGGTTCGACGGTTCGTGGACAAAGCAGCGTTGGGATTCGATCGTGGACCTCGGCCGAGCCCCCCACTCTTTTTACCAACAAACCAGTGCGACGTTGGGTTGTCCCGTATTCAGCATCTATGAGCTTGCTGTAGAGGTTGGCGATCTGCAGACCTTACGCGAGCTGTTTGGCCTTGGCATGGGGCAAGTCGTAGACCGGTTCGGCATCGACTGGTGGGACATTATCAGTTTGATGTTGCAACCGGAGTTGCAAAATGTGAGGCTCGCAATACGGTTGGCCAAGGGAATTCAGGGTTGTCGTACTCTGGCAGTGAGCCGTCCCTCAACCACAGCAGAAGCCGTGTCCCTCCACTTGGGAGTTCCGCTGCAAGTCCTCGATCGTGGTGTCGGAAGACGCCTGGCGTTTGACATCCTGCACCGCGGTAGTGCCGTCGCGAACCTGGGGTTCGTGCAAGCGCGACAGGTCATCTACGACAAATACGATCCTCTTTACGTCTGGCGCAGAAAGCTAGCCCAGGCACCGGATTCCAGGATTGCGCCCCCCTCTGAGCCTGTGATCTTGCTTCCGTCAGCATATTTAAATGTGACGAAGACCGCCCTTCATTACGCCGGCCTTTTGCCAGCGCAGAAATTTCTGTTGGTGCTCGCACGAGAATCGGGAGCCGTCTCGTCCATTCCTTCAAATGTACAAAGCGTACGCCTGGCGAGTTTCGCCTCAGGAAAATGGGACAGGGCTGAATTGGACCAACTGAATGCCGCTTGGGAACGGATGGTCAGCTCGCTGAATGAGCATCCAGATCTGAGATTGTCGGTGCACACCGGAATACTGAAAAGAGGTGCGCGCTGGTTGCGCTGGGGATTAGTGGTTCGTGATGCGTGGCTTCGCGTGTACGAGACGCGATCCGTGATCGGTTGCCTGTGTGGAGACGATTCCAACCCGTACACCAGAATTCCGCTTCTTCTGGCAGAGCAGAGGGGAATACCCGCGGTGGCATGCCATCACGGAGCGCTCGATTGCCGGATGGCGTTTAAGAACCGTCGCTTCTCAAAATATCTCGCAAAAAGCCAAATGGAATGGGATTATTTGCAATCGACGTGCGGTGTCGACGCCCACCGGATCGTTATGGGCGAACCCTCGCCGCGCTCTGACAAGAATGCCTCGGTCTGGAGAGAAAATGCTCCTTGGATTACTTTTTTCACTGAGCCATACGAGGCTGATTTCTGGCGAGCGGACGCGATTTTTCGAGAGGTCTTGCCTCGACTTTGCGCGGTTGCCCGCCGGGCGCGTAAGACTGTCGTTTTGAAGCTTCATCCATTTGAAAGCGCGCGTCAGCGTACCAAGCTCGTGAAACGGGTCTTGAGCGAGGCCGATCGGGAGTTGGTAAGTTTAAGCGATGCACCACTCTCCGCAGACATTCTCTCGCACACCTGGTGCGCTGTGACCGTGGAGTCTACTGTGGCGTTCGAATGTGCGACAGTCGGCATACCCGCATTTCTTTGTGGATGGTTGCGGCACGCCTACGCCGGATATGGAGGACAGTACGTGCGCTTTGGTGCCGGCCACATGCTCGACTCTCCAGACGAGTTGCTGCTGATCCCAGATTTCGTCGAGGCGTTTTCGCCCGACTCGAACCTGACTCACCAGATGCAGCGGCTTGTTTCTTCCAGGACGCTGTCGGATGCGCTCTGCACGACCGCAGATCGCTGTATCCGTTAAACGAACGCAGAATCAGCATTGGTCGAAGCTATAGGCGAGACAAGCCTTCATGATCACGGTCTTCACCCCATCTTTTGCCGACGAAGCAAACACGAATGCTCAAAACCTCACCGTGAAAGAGGTTGTTAGCCGCCTGCCACCGGATCGGTTCAGAGTGATCCTTCTTGGAGACGGAACACCTGATCCGCGAATCCGCGCACGCTCGAACACCGAAATCCTGCCGTGGTCCCGCCACGGTAATACCGCACGATGGCTGACCAGTCTGTTGCTCGCAAGAGTTGATCTCTATTTTTTCCCGCGTGAGGGACCCCTCGACGCACTGTTTCTGTGGTGCAGGCGTTCTTTCGGACTTCGTATCGCTCTTGTTACCTACATCGTGATGGCTCTCGATGAAATCCATCTGGGGCCAACCCTGACCAGCGCCGTCCGTGAGGCTGATTGTGTTCTTGGCAACTCGCGATTTGTCTCGCAGACCGTTCAAGACAGCTTCGGCGTGGCAACCGGAACAATCTATGACGGGATGAAAACAGAATTGTTTTATCCACCAGCACGGGATCGTCCCACCTCTTCGACGCCGATCGCGCTTTACGCCGGTTCTTTCCAGGCGCGAAAGAGAGTGGATACCATTATCCGCGAGGCAGCGAAATGGCCTTCCGTTGAGTTTCGCTTGGCGGGAAAAGGTGAAGAAGAGAATCGCTGCCGCTCTCTCGCAGGCGAACTGAATTGCCGCAACGTAACTTTTATCGGTCATCTTTCTCAGTCACAATTAGCCGAGGAGATGCGACGGGCTGATGTCTTCCTTTTCCCTAGCGTCTTGGAAGGCCATCCGCAAGTGCTTGGACAATCCGCCTCTTGCGGTCTGCCGGTGCTCGCGATGGATAAATATCGACCCGACTACGTGGTCGATGGTGAAACCGGATACTTGGTAAAATCGGACAGCGAATTCTCAACCAAGTTGTCACTGTTGCTGTCGGATCCGGAACTGCGCCGCAAAATGTCGGCCGCCGCTGCCCGACACGCCCGGCAATTCGACTGGGACAAAGTGACAGCCCATTGGGAGACTGTGTTTGTCGAGGCTGTCGAGAGGCGGCGCAGGACGAAGATGAAGACGAGCTAATGCGCGGATCGGCCGAAACACACTGTCTTACATCCTCCGGATGGGTAAGGCGAGCGCGACCAAACGGGCGAGAGACTTTGCCGATAGGATGGGTGATTGAGCAATTCTAAGTCTCTGTTGCGTTACGGAGGGTTTGTTCTCTCCGTGACTGTCGCGCGGGTTGTGGGCACCCTACTGACAGCCGCTATATTTCCTTTTCTGGTGAGGCGTTTGGGGGTCGATGTTTACGGTCTATGGAGCTATGTAGTTGCGGTTTGTGCATTCACGGGACTCGTGTCGAATCCTGGGCTGACTGCTTATGCCGCACAACAGGTTGCGGCCCGACGCGAGGCGGCTTTTGAGACAATTTCAGACGTGTTAGTCCTTCGCTTGCTGGCGAGTGCCGTTGCAGTGCTTGCGGTCCTGGTTTTGGCAAGGCTTGACCCTCGCCAGGATGTCCGCGTTCTCCTCGTTTGGTACGGAATTGGCTCGGTGCTGACGGGCGGTTTGTCGCTGGACTACCTGTTGCCTTCGCTCGAATTATTTCACGTGCAGTCATTTGTTACGATCACACAGCAGAGCCTCTATGCCGCCGGTATATTCGTGTTGGTTCGCTCTCCCAAGGATGTGATTTGGGTTCCGGTCAGCATCTTGGGTTCTACTCTCATAACCAGCATAATTAGTTGGATTTTTCTTTGGCGGGCCGGATTCCGGTTCCGTTTTGCGATTGCGCCGCGGCGCTGGGCTACGATCCTCGCTCCCAGCATGCACTACGCCGGATCTACCCTCATGTCGAACCTCTATCATCGCACCGGATATTTCGCGGTGCGATGGTATCTCGGTGAGCATGCACTCGGTTTGTATGCCGCCGTCGCCCGCCTCGCCGACGTGCTTCGCAACTTTCTTTCGATCGGCCAGACTGTCTTGATGCCCCGCATGGCTTTGCGCGCCAGTTCTCCAGACGGGCTCTCGCGCCTAACTCGAATTGCCACTTTCATTCTCGTTTTGTTCGGCGTTCCGTTGACCGTTGGAGGTATTGTAACGGCCCCGGTTGTGGTGCCATGGTTACTTGGTGCTCAATTTCAGGAAGCCGTGCACGCCTTTCAATGGGTTGCGCTCTATGTAATCGCGGCGCCGTTGGCTGCATTGTTTGCGGGAACGATCCTTTATGCAACCGGCCGTCATCGCGCCTATCTTGCTTCCACAGTCGTTGGCGCTGGCAGCGCCATCTTGTTCTATCTCATCCTGCCTCCGGTTTTTGGCGTTGCCGGAGCCTGTGTTGCGTTTGTTCTCGGGGAAGTCGGTGTCGCCCTCTGCGCATTTCTGCTTTGTCCTCCACAAGTCCGCGCTGCCACACGAACTCCGGTATGGGGGATCGCTCTAATCGCCAGTGCTTTGATGGCGGCAGTGCTGTGCATCGCGCTTCCCACCCACATGCCGCCGCTGCTTCTGGTAGGTCTCGGGTGTGGAACCTATGTCGCCGTCTGTGTCAGCGCCGGTCGCAATCTCTTGAGAAGGGAGATCGGGGCTATTACTTGACGTCAACTGTGCCCTGCAATTCCATGGAAAATCGCAACCGTGTTGAGTTGGGAAGGGTAGCGCAGGTAGGCGGACCGTCGCCCTCGTTGAAGGTCGGCGTTCTTCTGTCCGGTCGAGAACAATTCGGTCCGTTCTACGGAGGGGCCTTGGCCCGCTGGACGTATGAGGTCTACAGCCGCCTTCGGGATCGCTTGCAGGTGACAGCGTTTGGTTATCCCACTGACCCCGAACAGCGGTACGACCTGCCTCATCGCACCAGCGGCGTTTGGAGAGCGTGCAATCTGATTTCGACGATCCCACTGTTACGTCGTTGGGATGAACCAATATGGTTGCGCAGCTTAATCAAGTCTTTGCGCGGTTTCGATGTAGTGCACATACACAACCGTCCACAGTGGGTTCCCGTGCTGCGTACGATGGGATTTGGCGGTGCAATCTGGCTGCACCTCCAGAATAACCACCTGGGGCATTGGACCGCGTCGATGCTTGACGCACTCGAGCCACAATTAGACGGGATCGCTGTGTGCAGCTCTTTCCTGCGTGAAACATTCGTGAAACGTTCGTCAGCATTGGCTAGCAAAACGAAAGTTATTTTTAATGGAGTCAATACCCAACTGTTCTATCCTCACGAAGAGACTCGCGAAGCGAAGACCATCTTTTTTGTTGGACGCTTTGACGAGGAAAAAGGGGTGCTTCAGCTCGTGCGAGCCTTCGGTCGGGTACTGGATCGCCATCCGGATGCAGTTCTAGTAATCGGAGGAACCACGGGTTTCGGAGTTCATCGGGAAACCGATTATGTGCGGGAAGTAAGAAAGGCGGCGCACTCTTTAGTCCGCGATCGGAATGCGCGCATCCATTTTCCGGGATATATTCATCACGATAGGGACTTGCCTGGCTGGTTTCAACGAGCGACCGTTTTTTGTTGCCCTTCATTGTTTCAGGAACCTTTCGGCTTGGTGAATACCGAAGCCATGGCATGCGGCACACCCGTTGTGGGTTCGAACCGCGGCGGTATCCCGGAGGTGTTGGGCGAAACCGGCATACTGGTGAGTCCGGAGGACACGGAGCAGTTCGCCGCTGTGCTTTCGGATCTTCTGGAAAATCCGTGTTGGAGAGCCTCCCTCGGTCACGCAGCATACCAACGTTGCAGGGAATGGTTTGATTGGGACATCGTCGCACGCCGCTGGGCTTCAATCTTGGGAGTATGTGAGCCAGCGATCAAATAAAGCGAGAGTCTTTCCCAATGGAAGTGAATCGCGCCGGTAAGATCCTTCGGGCGGGTCGGTCTTTGGCGAAAAAAATCTGTTTTGCTTATCAGAACCAGCCTGGACGGGGCCGTCCGGTGGGGAAGGGTTTGAGACATTTGTGTTGAGAGTTGCGCAAGATTTGATTTACCCGATTTCCTGCCTCTGGAATGAAGAGTCGAACCGAGGTCAGCGAATTCGAAGATTGTCGACCTTTGTCGGCTGGCAAATCTGGAAGCGCACACTTCGCAGGCCAATCGCGGTAACCCTTTTTAATGGCAAAAACTTTATGGCGTATCCGGATTGCCAGGTTTCTTCCGGCGTCTTGTATACACGCATTCCCAATAGTGGCAAAATTCTCTTCCTCAGAAAGCATTTGTCCGGCGGAACACTAGTCGATGTCGGAGCCAATGTGGGCTCGGTGACCCTCTTGTTGGCCGATCGAATTCAAGACGCCATTCTCTTTGAGCCCAATTCTGTGGCGGCGGCTCGTGCCCGCGATAACCTGGCGTCCAACCAGCTCAATTTCGAAGTTTATGAGATCGCTCTTTCCGATAACAACGGAGAGATCCGCTTAGCCTGCGACGGACCGGTCGATGTTGGAGCACACGTCGTCCTGAAAGGAGCCGCGCGAGATACTGTCACCCGATCGATTCAGTGTATGACCTTCGATAAATTTCTGTGCCAGCACAGACCCTTGACGTTTCCGGTTTCCCTCATCAAAATCGACGTCGAAGGCCACGAGAACTCAGTTCTTCGTGGAATGCGCGGATTTCTTGGCGAGCGTAGGCCACCCCTCGTGATGTTTGAGTACCTGGAAAGAACGAATCTCACAGAGACGATTAGTTTCTTCCGGGAACTGGAATACCAGGTCTTCGAGTTGGGCTCGAGGGGACCCGCAGCCGTGACTGGTCGGGTCGAGCCCCTGCAAGACTTGTTCGCCTGTCCCTTGGAGCGCGTCCCTCTGATGGGATTGGTTGGCCCAATTTGATGACCGTAAGGACCGCAATCCTTACGGAGATCATTGCTCCGTACCGGATTCCCGTTTTCAACTCTCTTGCCCGCCGGACGGAGCTCGATCTGCACGTAATCTTTCTAGCCGAAACCGATGAGATTCTCCGTCAGTGGCGCGTTTACAAGGACGAAATCTCCTTCTCTTACCAGGTGCTACCGTCTTGGCGTTGGCGCGCGAACGACAGCACCCTGGTCTTAAATCGCGGGCTGTGTTCCGCGTTAGACGCGCTTAATCCGCAGGTTACTATTTGTGGTGGCTACAACTACGTGGCGTCCTGGCAAGCGCTTTGGTGGGCGAAACGCCATGGGGTCGAGTTTGTATTGTGGTCCGAGAGCAACAGCCATGATGCTCGCGCGCGGCGTCCATGGATTGAGTTCATGAAAACTTATTTTCTGCGGCACTGTGACCGTTTTGTGGTGCCCGGCAAATCATCCCTCGAGTATCTGCGGTCGCTCGGATCGCCCCAAAATAGCATTTTCACCGCGCCCAATGCCGTCGACAACCGCCTGTTTTCCACCCAAGCCGAATACGCCCGCGCCCACGCCGGTGAGTTTCGCGAGCGAATGAAACTACCCTCGCGGTATATTCTTTTTGTGGGGCGGTTGGTTGCGGAGAAAGGTGTTTTTGACCTCCTCGAAGCATATGGCAAACTGGAAGGTCGTCTGCGTTCGGATGTCGCTTTGGTGTTCGCCGGCGATGGTGTTTCGAAAGATCAATTGGCCGAACAAGCGAAACAGATCGATCCCGGCATGATTTGTTTTCCGGGATTCACGCAGAGAGAAGATTTGGCTGGCATCTACGCGCTGGCAGAACTCCTCATTCTGCCGACCCACAGCGATCCCTGGGGTCTGGTTGTGAACGAAGCGATGGCGTGCGGACTTCCCATTGTCGTGACCAATGTGGCCGGATGTTCAGCCGACCTGGTGGAAGACGGATGCAATGGGTTTGTTATACCTCCACGAGATTCGGAGAAACTGAGCATGGCGATTGATTCCATATTGCGGAAGCCGGAACTCCAGCGTCAGATGCGAACCTGCAGCGTCGAACGAATTCAGAGCTACTCCCCTGACGCTTGCGCCGCTGGGTTGGCCGCCGTGGCGACTTTCACTGCCGGGAGAACCAGTTGAACTTCTCGAAGCCCTCGCTGTGGATCGGTGGTGCCGTCGGCTTGTGCCTCTTACTCTATTTTGCGAACTTGAATTTGCAATATTTTGGCAACATCTCTTTTCTGGCGGCGATCTTGGGCTTGGAACTCCTGATCGCCAGCCTCTGGAATTTCGAGCAGCGCTTTCTCGCTGTGTTGATTGTAATATTTGTCTGCGCAGGCATTCGGGTTCCGCTTCAGAGCGCTGGAACCATCGGCCGCTGGGCCGTTTTGTTTGCCGGGGCGACCGTCGGTTCCATCATTTGGTTAAAATCGCCTCACAGGCCTTTCCGCACGATGCATCTGGTCGCTTTTTTTTGCGTGATCGCTGCGTTTGTATCCGCAACCGTCTCGCCCTTCATCCAGATGGCTTCGCTGAAGGCTTTCAGCCTTACCTTGCTTTTTCTGTACTGTTCCGCCGGCGCCCGTTTGGCCCTCAACGGGCGGGAAGCGCGTTTTTTCAAGGGCCTCCTCTGGGGAGTCGAGATAGCTGTCTATATTACGGCGATTTGTTATTTCGGTTTAGGAATTCCCCTCTGGGGCAACCCCAACTCTCTCGGAGCAGCAATGAGCATCGCCTGCTTTCCCATTCTGCTATGGGGATGGATCGCCAGTGAGGGACCGATAGGAAATGTCCACCGCCTGTTTGCGCTAATTCTTTGTACCTACCTTATTCGTTTCAGTCTCGCCCGTGCTGGAATGGTTGCAATTGTTCTCGTGACGGTGGTCTTTTGTGTATGCCTGCAACAATACAAATTGCTGGTCAAGGTGTCGGCGCTTATTTTGTTACTGGTTGCTGTTGCTGGAACCTTCGCGCCACACACCCTAACCAAACAACTCAACGACCTCAGCGACGCGATGCTCTACAAGGGTCACAAGGAAGAAGGTGTGCTCGGCTCGCGCCGCTCGCCTTGGGATACTTCAATTTCTTCCATCAAAGCGCACCCCTGGTTTGGAACCGGGTATGGCACAAGTCCCACGGGGGAGGATCCCGGATTGGCGTTCGGAACCGTTAATTCGAGTGCCGAAACCGAACGCGAACACGGCAGCAGCTACATTACTATCGTCGAGTGGGTCGGTCTTTTCGGGGTTTTGCCATTTATCGCGCTCTTAGGTGTCACAGTATCGAATCTCGTCAAAGTTTGCTTAAGGATGAAACGCACCTTGGATCCTAAACACTATTCGATTCCGCTAGCCATGGTAGTGTTGGCAGGTTTTGTTCACGCCACCTTCGAAGACTGGCTTTTCGCCGTGGGCTCCTATCTCTGTCTGTTTTTTTGGGTTTCTGCATTCTTACTTGCCGATCTGGTTCCCGATGCCGTTGAGATTCCATCGCAGATCGCGGTCCGCAGTTCTCACCCAGCGCCTGTCGATTTTGGTGTCGTTGCTCCGAACCGATGATCCGATTGTTTATCAACGGCCTCGCCGCGACTGCCGGCGGAGGACTCACCTATCTGCGTAACGTAATCCCTCATCTTTCACGCAGGCTAGATGCGGAAACAACGGTGGTCTTAAGTCCGGCTCTTCGCCGCGATTTCTCGCAACTGCCGAACATCTGCCTTATCGAAGTAGCGGAAAGCTCTGGGACGTTCCGTCGTTTTGTTCGCGAGCAGACCGCCCTGCCCAAATTGATCCGGCGCAGCGGCGCCGATGTCTTGATTTCCACCGGCAACTTCGCACTATCCAGATCTCCGGTCCCCCAGATTTTGCTGTCCCGCAACTCGTTGTACACCTCGAGCGATTTCTTGCGTGATCTTCGCGCTCGTGGAGCCTATGCGATGTGGACCGACACCTTAATCAAAGGTTGGTTCGCCCGACAATCCATTGTTCGCGCTGATATCACGGTCGCTCCGACTGAGTCGTTTGCGCAAGAGCTCCGGTTTTGGACTGGCAAGCCTGTACTTTCAGTCCATCATGGCTTTGATCCCCCTACCTTCACGAGCGACCCAACCCCGTTGCCACCATCAGTGAAGGTCCAACTCGACCAGTCGCAGGACGATCTCCGACTCCTCTTCGTGAGTCACTACAACTACTACCGTAACTTCGAAACTCTCTTTCGAGCACTGCCGATTCTCAGTAAACGTCTCCACGGGAAAAAGGTGAAGTTGTTTCTCACCTGCCGTTTGAACTCCGATGAAAATCCCGGCTCCTACCGCGCTGAGTCGGCGTCTTCCTTGGTGCAGGCTCTCCGAAGCCAGAATAGCGTCGTCGAGCTTGGCATGGTTCCCTACAATTCTCTGCATCTTCTCTATGGAGCCTGCAACATCTACGTCACTCCGGCCTATGCCGAATCCTTTGCTCATCCGCTGATTGAGGCTATGTCGAGCGGCCTCCCAATAGTAGCTTCTGATCTTCCGGTACACCGTGAAATTTGTGGTGACGCTGGAGTTTATTTCTCCCGTTTCGCCCCCGAAGCTCTCGCCGAGCAAGTCTTGAGGCTCTACCAATCGCCAGAGTTGGCGGCAAGATTATCGGCCAATGGCCTGTGTCGTGCGCGCCAGTTCAGTTGGAGCGACCATGTGGATCGCATGGTCGCCCTGGCTCAGAATTTAGTGAAGTCGAGGGGGGAGCAAAACTGATGTCCCGGGCCGCGGGGGTTCCTCCATCGTTCCATGTCCTTACTCTGACTCCATTTTTCCCGTCAGACAAAAATGAAGTGGCCGGCTGCTTTGTCTCTGAACCGCTCGAACAGTTCCAGCATCTTGGTCTCGCTTCCACAGTGATCGCCGTGTCTCCCATCCATTATTCGCGGAGATTTTCGCTTTCCTCCGCACCGGCCGCGTGGCTACGATACCCGCAAATGCCGGGCACTTTTGGCCTCTCCGCTGCTGGAAAACTACTCTGTCTTCGTCTGCTCCAACGAATCGAGAAGCTTCACCGCAAAAAACCGATTGATTTGATCCATGCCCATGCGGCGTTGCCCTGCGGCCACGCCGCAGCTTTGATTTCCCGGCGCTTACATATTCCGTTCGTAGTAACCGTCCACGGATTGGATGTGTTTAACACCTGCGCTCGCGAGGGAATGTCGGCCACGTGGCGGCGCGATGTTTCGTGCGCCGTCTATTCTTCGGCGCGTGCCGTGATTTGTATCAGCGGTAAGATGCAAATGTTCTTGAATGCCGGAATGCCGGTTCCACCCCATACCTCTATCGTCCGTAACGGTGTCAATGCTGATTTTTTCTCGCCCAGTCCGGCTCAATCCGAAAATGTCGCTCCACAAATTCTGGTTGTGGGTAGTTTGCTCCCCAGTAAAGGACATGAGCTTGTTCTGCGAGCTTTGAAGACGCTACAAAATTCTTTTCCCCTAATTCAATGCTCCATCATCGGAGAGGGACCCTACCAATCGCAGTTTGAAGGGTTGGTCCGAGAGTTGGATCTTGTGCAACGAGTCCGGTTCCTCGGCCGAAGGAGCCGGACGGAAGTTGCGCAGGCCATGCGTACTTGTTCCGTGTTCGTCTTGCCGAGCCGGAACGAGGCTCTTGGATGCGTATACCTTGAGGCCATGTCGTGTGCCAAGCCCGCGATCGGCTGTGCAGGGCAGGGAATTGATGAGGTGATCAAGCACGGCAAAAACGGCTGGCTCATTCCTCCCGACGGACTCGCCGAACTAGTCCAGGGACTCTCTGCACTCCTCGGTTCGCTCGAATTGCGGAATCGCCTCGGCGCTGCCGCGCGCCAAACGATCCTCGACAATCTCACCTTGGATCATCAGGCGCGGCAACTGGCAGAGGTCTATCGCACTGCCACCATGCTTTAATGCTCTCAGCCTTCCGTCGCTGAACGGGAGCCGTACTGATTCACCCGTGACATATCGGCCCGTATCGGAGGATAGGATTGCGTCAACGCTATAGCCCGCGGACGGGATCGACTTTCCCGACCCTTTGGATGGAGGCCTTCAAATAGCCAACGCCGCCCACCGCGGAAAATGCTAGGCTGCTACAGTGAAACGGATCCCTTCTCTCGACGGTTTGCGCGCGATATCCATCTCGCTGGTCTGTTTTGGGCACCTCACGCACGTGAAGATGGTTCCGCTGTTCATGGCCTACTACGCGCTTACGGGGGTGCAGATTTTTTTCATCATCTCCGGCTACCTGATCACTAGCCTCCTGCTCAACGAACACCGTCAGACATCCACCATCGATCTTCGTCAGTTTTATATCCGGCGTGCCTACCGAATACTGCCAGCGGCCGGCGTTTACATGCTCTTCGCGTTCACATTCTATTGGCGCGACCTTCGTTGGTATGACATCGCCGCCATGCTTCTCTACCTTGTAAACTTTGACCCAGCGCGTCCTTGGATGGTCGGGCATCTGTGGTCGCTTGGCGTTGAAGAACAGTTTTATTTCCTTTGGCCCAGCGTGCTCAAACATTGGTATCGGCAAAGAATTGCAATTCTACTCGGGACCATAATATTCGCACCCGTATTCAGCACAGTTTGCTATTACTTCAAGATTCCAGGCGGCGGCTTCGGTATGTTTCCATCTGTCGCCAACAATCTGGCGTTCGGTTGTCTGCTTGCCATTTTGAGTCCGCGAATGCCAGCCATCCGAGGTTGGGCAGCCTCGGCCATGCTGCTCGCGGTAATCTTCATTCCCACCTTCGACGCCAATACTCGAACCCGCACTTTATTCCAGCTCTTTTTTCTCAGTCCAATCCTGCAATGTTCGATCGCGGGTCTGGTGCTGCACGTCATACGGTCGCCTTACCGCATCTTGAACTTTGGCCCTGTGATGTGGCTGGGCAGAATCAGTTACAGCCTCTATCTCTGGCAACAGCCATTTTTTTATGCTCAGATTCGCTATCCAGCCTACAGACTTCTTTATGGTGTGGCCCTTGCTTGTCTCTCTTATTACATTGTCGAACAACCCATACTGCGATTGCGGCAAGTTCGCGTTGCCCGCCGCAAACTTAAAGAGGTCCCTCTTGCAAGTTCCACTGCGCTTCGCGAAGTCTCATAATCGAAATTGCAACTGTAGGAAACCCGAGCTTTAGCCTATGTGTGGGATCTTCGGAATACTCTCTTCCTCCCGTTTTGTTTCCGAAGACCTCCTTCGGAAAGCCGTCTCGACTCTAGCCCACCGTGGCCCGGATGACGCTGGCACAGTCATCATCCAAGATAGCCCTAGTTTTGGCCTTCAGCTTGGTCTCGCTCACACCCGGCTGTCGATCATTGATCTCTCGCCCCTCGGGCACCAGCCCATGCAAGACCCTGCAACCGGTAACTGGCTCGTTTTCAACGGTGAGATTTATAACTTCCGTGAACTCCGGAACGAACTCAGCGCCCTCGGTGCCGACTTCAAAAGTCATTCTGACACCGAAGTGATTCTGGCCGCCTACCGCGTGTGGGGCGAGTCCTGTTTGGAACGGTTACAGGGTATGTTCGCGCTGGCCCTATGGGATGCGCCGCGAAAGCAGCTCCTGTTGGTGCGCGACCCGATGGGCATCAAGCCGCTCTATTACCACCAGTCGAATCAGGCTTTCATTTTTGCCTCCGAGGTTCGAACCTTCCTGCGTACGGGACTTGTGCCACGCAAAGTCGATTCGACCGGACTCTTGAGTTACCTGGAGTTCGGTTCCGTGTACGAGCCGTGGACGATTGTAGAAGGAATAAGGGCTGTCCCTCCAGGATGCGCACTCACACTTCAGAACCGATCGGTCAGCAGCCGCCGGTATTGGACTCCACTTCATTCACCCTCGTTCGCACCGTCAGTCCCATCCTCGGGCAACGGAAATGTGGCAACCGATCGGTTGCCCTCGCTCCTCCGCCACGCCGTCTTATCCCACCTCGTGAGTGATGTTCCGGTCGGCGTGTTTCTCTCCGGAGGAATCGATTCCAGCGCTATCGTGGCGATCCTCAGCCTCAATGGTGTGCGCGCGAATACTTTCTCGCTGGTCTTTCAGGAAGAAGAATTTAACGAAGCGCAGTATTCGCGCGAAATCGCCCGCTACTTCCGTACAGAACACCACGAAATTCCGCTCTTGCCGCAGGACGCGCTTGCTGTGCTACCCGAAGCTCTATGTGCGATGGACCAGCCGACAATCGACGGAATTAACACCTACCTCGTTTCGGCCAAAACCCGCGCCGCCGGCGTGAAGGTTGCTCTGACTGGTCTAGGTGCCGACGAGATGTTCGCGGGTTACTCTAATTTTCGACGCGTGCCGAAGATGGAGCTCTTTTCGAAAGGGCTGCGTCAGTTACCAAGATTAGCGCGACGCCCGCTTGCCTTGTCCATCGGGCTTTTTGCCGGCAAGGGCGACCGCAGCCGCAAGGTCTCTGATTTGGCCACAGACAGCCGTTCTGTACTCCATCCATATTTCCTGGCGCGTATGCTGTTCGGAAAAGCGGAGCGCGAAGCGCTTTTTTCAAGATCGGATTCTTTCGCATCCCAGCAGTCTCTGGACAAGTGTTTGCAGGAGTCTGCTGTGGAGAGTCAGTCGCTGGATCCCGTTAATCGCGTCTCTTACTTCGAATCGATTTTTTATATGCGGAACACTCTCCTTCGAGACTCCGATTTCATGAGTATGGCGCACGGGTTGGAGTTGCGTGTTCCTTTTCTCGACAAATCCCTGGTGGAAGACTGCTTCCGCATTCCCGGCAAGAGAAAATTGCAGGGAACGTTACCAAAATCGCTTCTGCTCGCGAGTCTAGGTGTAGAGTTACCGTCGGAGATTGTGAATCGTCCCAAGCGCGGATTCACTTTGCCCTTTGAACGATGGTTGCGGAGAGACATGCGATCGACTGTCCAAGACGCGCTCCTGAAAGGGAATTGGGACCAGATTTTCCTCGATGCAGGCGTGGTGCGAAAGATTTGGAGCCGCTTTCTTGCCGGCGAGACTTCATGGTCTCGACCTTGGTCTCTGTTCGTATTGAAACGCTGGTGCGATGAAAACCTGTGAATCGTGCAGCTCGAACCCCCTACTCTTTACTTGGTAACGCAGAGCGTCTCTCCGCAACAAATCGGTCCTCAATTCGGCTAACATAGGGGGGATCCTCTTGCCTGCCGACGGAATGGACTTGATCGAAAGCAAATCTGAGACGGAAGTGTCTGCCGCAAGACGCGGATTCCCGCTGCTTCCTTTAAGTGTGATCGTCCCTGTCCGCAACGAGGCTCGCAATCTGCCACGTTGTCTGGAGTCGCTGGTTGGCGTCGGCGAGGTCTATGTGATTGACTCTCAGAGTACCGATGACACAGTTGCCATTGCCGAAGCTCATCGTGCAAAAGTAGTCCAATTTACCTATCACGGCGGATGGCCGAAAAAACGCCAATGGGCTATGGACACTCTGCCTTTGGCGTACGATTGGGTTTTACTTCTCGACGCGGATGAGGTCCTGACCCCGCAGCTCACGGAAGAGATTCGGCTGGCGTTACAAAACCCGCGCCTGGACGGACATTTCATCGGTTTGCAGGTGTATTTTTTGGGAAAAGAGCTACGGCATTGCGGTGCACGCTTTTGGAAGCTCTCGCTCTTCCGCAAAGGGAAAGGCCATTTTGAATGCCGCTTACAAGATCAGGACGCCTCCATGGCCGACATCGAAATCCACGAGCATGTCGTGGTGAATGGACCAACTGCCAAGTTGCGCAACAGCCTCGTCCACCACAATTTTGATTGTTTATCGCGCTATATTCTCAAGCACGACGAGTATTCCAACTGGGAATCCCGCGTGCTTCAGCGGTCCGAAGTTGCCTCTGACGAAATCAAGGCAGATTTATTTGGTACTCAAGCGCAGCGCCGCCGCTGGCTCAAGCGAAAGCTCTATCGTTTGCCTGGTTCTCCGGTCCTGCTCTTTCTGTATCGTTACGTTGTACGTCTGGGATTTCTCGATGGCGTGCCCGGTCTGATTTACTGTAGCTTTCAAGCGGTACAGATGTTTCATACCAAGGCGAAAATCTACGAGCTCCGAGTCGGGAGGAACTGACGGCATGTGCGGCATCAGTGGTCTCGTGAACTGCGGTGAATCGGAGACGCTCGTTCGCATGACGAATGTCCAGTCGCACCGCGGTCCCGACGACTCCGGAATCTGGGAACGGCATTTGCCCGATGGCGGATACCTTGGCTTGGGAAGCCGCCGTCTCGCCATTCTCGATCTCTCCGATGACGGCCACATGCCCATGAGCAACGAAGATGACAGTGTTTGGATCACCTTCAACGGCGAAATCTATAACTTCTCCGATCTCCGTAGCGAACTCGAAGCGAAAGGGCACCGCTTCCGATCCCATACCGATACTGAGGCCATCGTTCATCTTTACGAAGAGTACGGAATCGAGTGTCTCAATCGACTGAACGGGATGTTTGCTCTGGCGATTTGCGATCTGCGTGGGGCTTCCCCAAAGTTATTTGTGGCTCGCGATCATTTCGGGATCAAGCCACTTTACTATTACCAGCACGGCGGAAAACTCGCCTTCGCATCCGAAGTGAAAGCGCTCCTCGAAGTGCCAGGAATCGAAGCGCAGATGAGCCTCGATGCTCTCGACCAATACCTTACATTCCTTTGGGTACCTGACCCCCTGACCATGTTCGAGGGGATTCTCAAACTTCCCGCCGGCCACTACGCACTTTGGCAAAACGGCACATTCCAGATCCAGCAGTATTGGGACCTGACCTTTCCTCCCGCAAACTTTCACTTCCCGCGAAGTGAAGCCGACCTGATCGACGAAGTCCGGCAGAGATTCTGCGCCTCAGTCGAGAGGCAGATGGTTAGCGATGTTCCGATCGGCGCTTTCCTCAGCGCCGGGCTTGATTCCTCCAGCATTGTGGCGGCGATGGCGCGGAAGCAGTCTGTGCGCACCTACACCATCACATTTCCCGCGAAATATCGTGTCGGCGAGTCGACCATCGATGATCCGGGCGTTCCGCAACGTCTCGCTCGGAAGCTTGGCTGTGAGCACCACGAAATCATGGTTGAGCCCGATGTCGTCGGCCTCTTGCCCGGTCTCACTTGGCACATGGATGAGCCCACCGCCGATCCCGCCATTATCACGGCCTATCTGGTATGCCGCGAGGCTCGCAAGCAGGCGACCGTCCTCCTATCCGGCGTGGGCGGCGACGAGATCTTCGCCGGATATCGTAAGCATGCTGCTCACGCATGGGCGGGAGAATATCGGCGTGTGCCGGCCTTTGTTCGCTCCACCTTGGAACACGCGCTGCTGGCTTTGCCGTCCATGCGCGGAACGTCAATGAAAGGATCCGTCCGCCTGGCGAAAAAAATGGCGCGTAGCGCAGCCCTCAACCCGTCCGAAGCTTTCATCCGCAACGGCACTTATCTGGATGCGCAACAAAAGTCCGATCTATACGATCCAGCAGCACAGCGGCGATCGAATGAGAAGTGTGTCTCCCAGCACCAAGCGGCCTTCGATAAAGTTCGGCATGCCGACTTTCTCAACCAGATGCTCTACCTCGATACCAAGATTTTTATGCCTACGCTCAATCTCACTTACAACGACAAAATGAGCATGGCATCCTCGGTTGAAGTGCGGGTTCCTTTTCTGGATCGCGAGCTCGCCGAATTTGTCGCCTGGAACGTTCACCCGAAGTCGAAATTAAAAGGGAAGTGGCGGCCGGTGACCAAGCACATCTTCCGCGAAGCCATGCGTGACATTTTGCCCGATGAGGTTTTGCGCCAGCCGAAGGCTGGCTTCGCAGCTCCCGTCGACTACTGGCTGACGCACGATTTGCGCGCCCTTGTCGACGATCTGCTGTCAGAGAGTCAGATCCGTAAGCGAGGACTCTTTCGGCCGGAAGTTGTGCGGCGCTATATCGACGAGCAGCGCCGGGGCATACAGGACTGGTCGATGCAGATCTGGCAATTCCTTACCCTCGAAATATGGATGCAACTTTTTCTCGAGGGCGGTTCGCGTTCGTTTGCACAACGACGGATAAACGCCGACCAATTGACGGTCGCATGACCGATCGCGCCTGAAGTATGTCGTACTAACGCGTATCTGATGAACGGTTCATCCTTAATGGCCAAGCCAAGAGCTGCAAGTAGGAGATCCACCCGCGCGCTGATCGAGGCGCGCGGCTTGCTCCGAGCGCCTCAACTGGTGATTCCTCTTTTGTCGAAGATAGCCTCCGACCGGCTGCACGCGACGTTCGAACATCGCCATCTCTACACCTATACGGTCACGTTGATTCCAACCGCGCGAGCGCTGCAAGCCGTCCTAGGCTGGATTCTCCGCAGCCTGCGACCCGACGGGGGCGTCGCCGCGTACTACAGTCTCCTCACCGGCTACTCCGAGTCGTATCCCGAGGTCACCGGTTACCTCGTTCCGACGTTGTACGATGCTTACCACTCGACCGGCGATACTACCGCGGCGGATGCCGCTAAAAATGCCATCCGTTGGCTGCTCTCTCTACAGATGCCGTCGGGCGCCTTTCCCGGCGGCCTCCATGGCACGCCCGCCGAAGCCCAGCCCTCGGTATTCAATACGGGACAGATTTTGCAGGGACTCGTTCGAGCTTACGCCGAAACCCAGGATCCGAAGATTCTTGAACACGCCTCCGCCGCAGGCGATTGGTTGGCTGCCGTGCAAAACGATGCAGGCTCTTGGTCCGGCCCCGCCGCTTACCAGGGCGTGGCTCATACCTACTACAGTATGGTTTCGTGGTCCCTTGTCGAGTTGGCTGCCGCATCGCACTCTCCACTTCATGCTAGCGCAGCCGACCGTAACATCGATTGGGTGCTGACGCATCTCCGCCCAAGCGGCTGGTTTGACGGCATCAACCTTCAGGGACATCCTACATACCTGCACTTCATCGCTTACGTAATTCAGGGCGTTCTTGAGTACGGGATTTTGCGCCGCCGCAACGATGCCATTCAGGCCTCCGCGCAGTCAGCTCGGGCGCTCCTTCGCAAGTTTGAAACTCATAAGTGCTTGTTAGGTACCTACCAACCAGACTTCCGTGGCGGGAAAAAATTCTCGTGTCTCACCGGCAATGCGCAAATGTCCTGCATATGGCTGCGTTTGTTTGAGGTCACAGGCGATTTTCGTTATCTCAATGCGGCTCTCAAGATGAACGACATGCTCAAGCAATCCCTTCCCACCAAGGGGCGACACGAAACTGTCGGAGGCCTCGCCGGATCGTACCCCATTTGGGGTGCCTATCAGCCGTTGCGATTCATCAGTTGGGGATCCAAGTTCTTGGCCGACGCCCTCCTGCTTGAGCAGCGACTCATGCGCAACCTCGAGGAGCTGGGATGCGCGTAGTGATCCTCTGTTCCAGTCCGTACAGCGAGACCGGTTGTGCCGTCGCCGCTCGGCTCGCCAAACTCGGCCACGTTCCGGTCGGAGCGCTCACCTTGCCGTCCTGGGACCCCAGAACTCTGCTGCGCAAATTCGGACAATGGGGACTGCGCGATTCCCTCCGCTACGCCCATGCCAAACTTTCCCCGAGTCGATCCGCCACCAGCGAGCAAGTTCGAAATCCTTATCTCGAGAATTCGTTACGGTGCGGCGACGGAGTGTTCCGCAACCTGCGTCAAGTGGCGAGCAGTTACGGATTCTCAGTAAAAACGTTTCGGAATCAGAACTCACCTCAGGCGGTTGCGCAACTCAAACAGTGGCTGCCGGATGTTGCCATCTTCACCGGCGGGAACATCCTGCGAACGGAGATCCTCAAAGTTCCTCGGCTCGGCGTAGCAAATTCCCATCTTGCTCTACTCCCCGAGATTCGGGGTATGAGCAGCCCCGAGTGGTCGATTTTGTGCGACGTTCCGCTTGGCATCACAATTCATTTCATGGATAACGGCATCGACACGGGACCGATCCTCCTTCGCCGCGATTTCGCGCGTCCCGACTCCTGCGGCTCCTTCACCGACCTTCGCAACCGAATGATTGCCGAGGGAATCGAACGAATCGCCGAGGCCGTCGCCGGACTTCAGAGCGGGCAACTCGTCGCCCAGCCTCAGCCCGCCAGAGAAAAAGACACACAGTTTTTCGTCATGCATGAACGGTTGAAGCTCGTCGCCGAACGCCGTATCAGTCAGCCTCCGCTCAAACGAGTGATTGGCGGGTCCCTGAGTTCAGGTGGACATGGTGGGTAAACTCGGCACCCTGTTGCAGATTGGCCGCACATTTGGCCCGCGTGCCGGCCTCCAGCGCCTAAGCTATGAGACTCAACGCGCCAGCGGGCTGATGCTCCGCCGCATGCAATCGGTTCGTGGTTGGGACGCATGGGCCCTCAAGCGCATTGCCCCAAACCATTCTCCAGAAGGCCTTCTCCGCAATCGCCGCGAGGGAGACCGTCCTTTCTTCTTTGCCGATCCTCGCACCTTGGCGCCCGAACTCAAGAAAATTCTCGCTGCCCATGAAGAATCAGTCGTTGCCGAAGCGAACAGAGTAGCTGAAGGGAGCCTACCCTTCTTCGGCCGACTCTCTTTTGATTGCGGTTTTCCTCCGCGCTGGTTCCAAAATCCAGTCACCGGGCAAAGCGTCTCGCCTCAGCGCTTCTGGACCGGCATGCGATTCGCCGCCGCTCCGGACGACTACGGCGATCTAAAATTCATACTCGAACCATCCAGATTCCTGTTCTCTTACCCTCTCGTCCGTGCCTATATCCTCACTGGTGATGAACGTTTTCCGGAAGCTTTCTGGACCGCGATCGAGAACTGGGCCGCCAACAGTCCCCCGATGTCTGGCCCTCTTTGGATATGCGGGCAGGAATCGTCGCTGCGCATTCTCGCTTGGTCCTTCGCTCTTCATGCTTTCCTTCATTCTCCTTCCACCACTGCGCCCCGCACAGCACTGCTTTTCTCCCTGATCGCCGCCCACGCCTGGCGCACCATGTCGACGCTCGGTTACGCGCGCTCCCAACGCAGCAATCATCTGGTCAGCGAAGCCGTTGGCCTATGGACTGCCGGAACTCTTTACCCCGAACTGAGCGACGCTTCCATCTGGCAGAAAAAAGGCGCTCTGCTCCTGCGGGAGGCAGTCCTCGACCAGATCACGCCCGATGGCTCGTATCTTCAGGATTCCTTCAACTACCAGCGCATGGTCCTTCACCAATTGCTTTGGACTATTCGTCTCGCCGAAGTCTACAAAACCGCACTCGATCCGCAGATCCGTTCGCGAACCGCCGCCGCCTTCGACTTAATCCAGCGTTTCGTCGATGTACACTCTGGGCATGCCCCGAACCACGGTTCGAACGATGGCAGCCACATCCTGCCCCTGACGGCGTGCGACTATTGCGACTTTCGTCCTCTGCTTCGTCTCGGCAGCACTATTCTCAATCGCTCCTGCGAACTCCAATCCGGCCCTTGGGATGAACTCGCGCTATGGCTCTGCGGGAAATACTCACTCTCCGCCCAATCCGAAATCACCAACGCCGCTTCTTCCACGCCCGGCTATTACCGCATCGGCTCTAAAAACTCCTGGGCGTTCGTACGGGCCGGGCTCTACACTCGACGCCCGTTCCAAGCCGATCAATTGCACGTCGACCTGTGGTGGCGCGGCGTCAACCTGGCGCGCGACGCCGGGACATATCTGTACAATGGCGAGCCTCCGTGGAATAACGGATTTGCTGGCACCGCGGTTCACAACACCGTCACCGTCGACCGCCAAGATCAAATGCGTCGCGCCGGGCGTTTTCTCTGGCTCGACTGGGCTCAGGCATCCGGCCAATCTTCTGCCCGCAAAGCGGACTTTTCCGACTCGTTCCAAGGACAGCACAACGGCTATCGGAAACTTGGCGTAACGCATCGGCGCAGCGTCCATTGCGTGACCGAAGACGCCTGGGTCATCGTCGATGATTTGTCGGGAACTGGCCAACACGAGTCGCGCCTTCATTGTCTTCTGCCCGACCTCCCATTCGAAGTGAGTAGTGTTTCGCCGTTCTGCGTGACCCTTTCTTCCAAAGAGATCCGTTTTCGCTATAACATTTTGTGCAACACTTCCGGCAATGCTGCCATTGTCCGCGGCGGCAAGAGTCTATTGGGAAATCTCGGGAATCCAGATAGTCATCCGCATCAAGAAGAACAAGATCAACAACACGACCAGAGCCTCTTAGGCTGGGAATCGCCCACTTACGGCGAACTTTGTCCAGCGCTTTCTCTCGTCTACAGCGCGCAAGCGCCCTTGCCCGTGCGCATCGTCACGGTGATCCTTGCGGACCAAGCCCTCCAAATCCAACAGCGGGAGCGCGAGTTGACTTTGTCGTACGCCGGATCGGAACTGTATCGCGTTGGTCTCATTGCCGAGCAAACTCTGAAACGCAACGTCTAGCCATCGTACAATTGCGAAGGTTGCCATTTCGTCGGCGACATTCTTCTCAAACCAGCATGAAACAGCTTCTTCAACACGTCAGCGGTGGCGAGATCGAAGTGGTCGATGTCCCCGCTCCGAAATTACTGGCCGGTTGTGTTTTGGTCCGTACGGCTGCCTCTCTGGTTTCAGTCGGAACGGAGCGTGCCTCGTCCGATTTCGCCCGCAAGAATCTTCTGCAAAAGGCTAGCATGCGGCCCGATCTCGTTCGAGAAGTCTGGAACAAGATGCGCCGGGATGGTGTGGCCTCGACCATCGGCGCCGTCCGCAGCCGAATGGATCAGCCGAGCACCCCTGGCTATAGTAGCGCCGGAACGGTCGTCGCCGTAGGAGAAGGCATCACCGATATACGCCCCGGCGATCGCGTCGCCTGCGCCGGAGCCGGTCATGCCGTCCACGCCGAACTTGCTTGTGTCCCGCGCTTGCTGTTGGCACGTATTCCTTTGAGTTCGGATTCAGACTCGGAAGTCAGCTTCGAGCATGCCGCCGCCGCCACCGTCGGTGCGGTCGCGCTCCACGGGGTGCGCATCGCCGACGTCAAGTTGGGTGACATTGTCGGTGTGATCGGGCTCGGTCTCCTAGGACAATTGGCCGTACAGATACTCAAAGCCGCCGGTTGCCGTGTCGTGGGTATGGATATCGACCCCCTTCGCGTCGACCTCGCGCTTCGCCTGGGCGCAGACGCGGCCGCTACTTCTTCCGCCGAGTTCTCCGTCGCTTGCCGGGAACAGTCCGCTGGCCGTGGCGTCGATGCGGTGCTGATTTCGGCCCAAACCGCCAGCAGTGATCCCGTCAAT
>Ga0182012_10000123_pt1 | contig 84023 bp, 78 predicted proteins | sample 612S2SmetaG_FD_120486 | JGI IMG/M metagenome (GOLD analysis project Ga0182012, IMG submission 120486) | Permafrost microbial communities from Stordalen Mire, Sweden - 612S2S metaG | ecosystem: Environmental > Terrestrial > Soil > Wetlands > Permafrost | place: Sweden: Stordalen | collected... | reverse complement strand
CATGGTCTGTCCCTTTCGTAAACTTTGAGCGGTTCACGAAAGACAGCCTCACAAACGACTCCCGGAGCTGTCAAACTTCGGGAGTCCTCCGGCAAAGCCGGAGGGTTTCCTGTTGGACTAATTACTGATTGGATTTGGCGTAGGGACAGCAGAGGGGATCGCCGACGATCACGTCCTCCCAGCCGACAAAATGCGACGCGGCATAAAAACTTTCCGCCATCGTGTAGCCTGACGTGTACCGGTCCATCACAATCGTGGGCGAAGCATTCGCCTGTAGCAGCGGTTCGTTCACATAACCTTTCCCGCAGGTCAAACCATGGGCAATCAAATCAACGAGCAGCGATTGTCCGCCTGTGGTCGGCAGGAAAGTCCGGGCGCAGGTTCATACCGCCGTATCGCTCAATGAACCCGGCGCGAAAAAGAGGGCCTGGTACGCCCGATCGGAATATCTGGCATCATTGCTGCCCCAGGAAAAATATCCCAGCAGGTTGGTACGGTCGCCGATGAATTCCGGGGTTAAATCCAACTCCGCCGGTATTCCCCGGTTCGTCAACAACTCATAGGCGCGCTGCATGTCGGCATTGTAATCGCTCCAGGATGATTCCCGTAAAATGGTTGTCCCCGAGATTGGCTTGGGTTGGGTCGCTTTGTCCCCCAATCCAAAAATCGGCTGAACATCTAGCAACACACTGCCATGCGTGAAGCCTCTTTCAGCTGCCAGAGACTTCGTGACCAACCCCATCGCGTCGGCTTCCGTGTAGCCATCCAATCGGTTGACGAGATAGCCGCCGAATTTGGCGTGGGAAAATGGTTCGGTGGCATTCCAATAACGATTGGAATATGCCAGGCCGATGGCGCCGGAGCCTCTGATGTCAATTTTCATCGTGCCGGGCAGCGTCGCATAATCCAACGCGGCCAGCGTGCTGTCCACGGAGGGGTATCCGCGGATGCCAGCCGGTACCTGGCTGTGCTCGTCACAACTTCCCATCGAAGAGCCCGAAATCCGGATGGGAATACCTTTGGTCAGCACAATAAAATCAATGCCGGCATGCGCCGCCAGATAATCGCGAATCGGCTGCTCGATCAATTGTGTGTATACAGCAAGTGGAATGGTTTCGTTTCCCGTGCTGACTGCGGAATCCTGGCACTGAATCGAAAGCACATTCCTGACCTGCCGTTTTTGCGCATAATCAGCAGCGATCGCCACTGAGATGGGACTGTTGGTGTTGACCACCAGCAACACCTCATCCGGGCTCCGCTTGATTGCGTTCCCGGCCCGGGCCCACGGTAAAATCAATGAGAAAACAAAAATAAGGATAAGATTTCTCTTAATTTTGGGGCGATTCGGATTTTTAAAAGGCGACAGGTTCAAGGCAAGTCATCGTAAATTTACCAACCAGAGCTGGCAACCATTAACCGGTGCTCGCCGGGAAGCCCCGGCGCGCTATGATCTGGCCATAGGTAGGGGCATTGCGCTGCGCCCGCCCGGGCTAGTCGCGAAGCGACAATGGAGATTAGCCAGACACGGAGTGTCTGGTTGCGTCTAATAAAAGTTCCCGTCCTGAAGGGACGGCGGACCCATGCACAAACCGTTTCCATCGTCCCCTCACGACGGAATCAATTCGGAGGGTTTTACCAACCACGATGTGGCTGGCTATTTTCCGGTTGTACCTCCGGTACATGCAGAGGGAAACAAATCACGGCGGTATGGTACGCTGGGCAGAGTCCGGTCGTCGCGGCGCGATGCCACTACCTCCTGAAGACGAACTTTCAGCCACTAAGCATGCGAATGCCGACGTCGAAACACGATCAACGAGCCTAGCGCCCCCAAACTCACTTCCACGAGAGTGGTGGGCTCCGGGACCGGCTCGACCGCCATGTACCAAGGACCGCCCGGGCTACTCGCAAAAAAACTGGAATTCCCGTTGGCATCGATCTACTCGATCTGATTGACGTTGCAGGACGCATAAAGAGTCCCATTGGCAAAGGCCAGTCCGAACGGGTCGTTGTAGCCCGACCCGGTGCTGGCAAAAATTCCGCCGCTGCCGTTAGGGGCGAATTTATAAATCGCATTATTCCAGTAATTTGCCACATACAAATTCCCGGCGCCGTCAAAGGCCAGGCCTTCCGGCCCGGGCCCATTCGCGCCGGTGCTGGCAAAGACGGCTCCCTGCCCGTTGGCATTATATTTCAGGATCTGGTTGCTACGATCGGCCACGTACAGATTCCCCTGACTGTCGAAGGCAAGTCCGGTCGGTTGATTGATTCCGCTTGCAAAAACATGGCTTTGGCCGGAACGATTAAATTCAACCACATTATCGCCATTGTAATTGGCGACAAATACATCCCCGTTCGCGTCGCAAGCCATGCCTCGCGGATTGGTCAGGACCGTACTGGCAAACACGCTGCTCTGGCCATTTGAATTATATTTGACTATGGTACCGCTGTACCAGTTTCCAACATAAAGATCGCCGAAGTTATCAAAAGTCAGCCCCATCGGTCCGTCCAAACCGGAATTCGCAAACACAGTTCCCTGCCCGCTGGCGTTAAATTCTTCAATGCTGTTGCCGTCAAAATCCGCCACAAAAAGATCAAAAGCAGAAAGATGACTGCAGCTGAATATCAGAACCAACCCGGAAGTGCGTGAATAATTGAGCAGTTTCATAAGGTAACTCCTGACTGGTGATTAGTAGTTTCAACCCTGACACAAAGGCCCGAATAAGTCCAGAATTTGCTGGCCGAACAGCGCAATTATGCACGAACTTGGTGAGCAAATACCCCGGATATAAAACCCCCGATTGACGCGAAGTGGTGGTGCCACCTCCCGAGGCGTATCAAACTTCAGGTCTGGAAGTCATTTGAATTAACCAAACCGGCTAAAATATGATTTGCTCATAACTCGGCATATACAGCTAACCAGGTTTTAGATTATTGGCAAGTTCAAAGCCGCAACTACAGCTAGCCAAGATATTCAAAAACCAAAAAGCTACAGGCATTTCCGGCTTCACTTTTACTTTCGAATTGGACACCTTGGTTCAAATGGAAATAATACCCAACCCACCACGCAATCAAGTATCTTCTCTGCGTGCCTGGTATGGGGCATCCATCGGAGAATTCTTGAGCAGTTCAGCGGACACAATCTTCGCTCAATTGGCCAAACGTAATGATTTTGACCTTGTTTCCACACAACGCGAAGCTTGGATCGAGCAAATTGATTTTCTGCGCTCAGCCCTGAATGGATTCAGTGGTGTGATATTCTTGGAGTTTAATATTCCTCGCATGGGCCGCCGGATCGATGCAGTACTTTTAATTGGCCCGGTCGTGTTCGTGGTTGAATTTAAAGTTGGAGAAAAAGAGTTTGAACGAGCGGCATACGAGCAGGTTTGGGATTACGCCCTCGACCTTAAAAACTTTCACGAGGCCAGCCATCATGCTTCGCTTGTGCCGATTCTCGTCGCCACAAATAGAAAAGAATCCGGACCAATCGAACTCTTAGTTGATGCGGACAATGTTTACCGCCCAATTCAGGTGAATCCCGAAAGTTTTCGTAAAGCAGTTGAATTGGCGCTCCAACAGATCGTCAGTTCGCCGCTAAACGAAAGCCAATGGGCACATGCACCATATCATCCAACGCCAACCATCATTGAAGCGGCGCGCTCCTTATACGCCCACCACTCGGTTGAGGCGATCAAAACCTTTGATGCCAGCAGGCGAAATCTCCAAGTAACATCACGGCGCATTGAAGAATTGGTAGATGAAGCGAGGACACTTGGGCGTAAGATAATCTGTTTCGTCACCGGTGTTCCTGGCGCGGGCAAGACCTTGGTTGGTTTGAATGTGGCCACGCGTAGCAAATCACATGAAGAGCAGACGCACCCAGTTTTCCTCTCGGGAAACGGTCCGCTTGTCGATGTGCTGCGAGAAGCTTTGACCCGCGATGAGTTCAATCGCCGCAAAGCAAAAGGAGATAAAGTTCGCAAGGGTAATATCGGCGAAAGCGTCAAGGCTTTCATTCAGAATGTTCATCACTTTCGCGACGATGCTTTGGATACTACGAGCGCACCAATCGAGCACGTGGTAATTTTCGACGAAGCGCAACGCGCATGGAATTTGCAGCAAACCGCCAACTTCATGCAGCGAAAAAAAGGCCGGAACGGCTTTAGCCAATCCGAACCAGAGTTCCTAATATCCTGCATGGACCGGCATAAAGATTGGGCGGTCATTATTTGCCTGGTCGGAGGCGGACAGGAAATCAATATCGGCGAAGCTGGAATCGACGCTTGGCTGGAAGCGGTGAATACGACTTTCCCGCATTGGCACATGTATATTTCCTCGCGGCTTACCGATAGTGAATATGCTGCCGGTGAAGCACTAGAGCGAATAAGTCAGCGCCACAATAAACACCTCGAAGACTGTCTGCACCTCGCCGTATCAATGCGCTCGTTTCGGGCCGAGAATGTTTCATCCTTTGTCAAAGCGTTGCTTGATTGCGAGAAAAATCAAGCCCTTGAAACATTTTCCAAGTTATCTAGTCGCTATCCAATCGCCATCACACGTAATTTAAACCTGGCAAAACAATGGCTTCGCGCCAAAGCTAGAGGGTCAGAGCGTTTTGGACTTGTAGCCTCGTCGAAAGCCCAAAGGCTGAAGCCGCACGCGATTGATATCAGGGTGAACGTTGACCCCGTGCACTGGTTTTTGAATGACAAAGAAGATACTCGCTCGAGCTATTATCTCGAAGATGCAGCAACGGAGTTCCAAGTTCAGGGCCTTGAACTTGACTGGACTTGTGTGACTTGGGACGGAGATTTTCGTTTCACAAAGTCGGGCTGGAGTTACCACGATTTTCGAGGGGACAGGTGGACCGACATTCATAAACCTGAAAACCGAAATTATCTGCGCAACGCGTATCGTGTTTTGCTTACGCGCGCGCGGCAGGGAATGGTGATATTTGTTCCAGCAGGAGAACCCAATGATCCTACCCGCAATTCAGCTTACTACGATTGCACGTTTAGCTACCTGACCGAGTTGGGCATTCCTGTGCTTAAGTAGCCAAGCAAATCACCTCACCTCAATCCGGCATTTCTGATCCAGTTCATGACAAATGCGTTTGATCTGTGGTCCGGCCAGCTTTTCCGGTTCGGTCGAACACACGCCATAAATCTGTTTGGGATTCACCGCGTACAAGTCATTGCCCGGGCCGGTTCGATCCACCAGCCAGCCGGGCAAGGTCAGGATCGGTTTCACATAAACATTCTCCCCCGTTGCCGAAGTTAACCATTTGGCCAGGGTTTTTGCGTTATTCTTGGCCTGTTCAACCCCGTATTCATCCTTACCCCAAGGCCAGCGCAAAAACTTGCCATCAAATTCCACCCGATATTGTTTCTTGCCGGTTTTATCCAGAGGTTTTCGCTGGGTCTTGGTCTCGACCACAAACACCCCCCGCGGCCCCACCAAAACGTGATCCATATTGTACCCGTCAAACGGAACATCGTGATAGATCTCAAAACCCGCCGCAATCAGCCGGGACAATTCTTCCCCACAAACCGTTCTCCCTCATATCCCAGCCGGTAATCCGACTTTTTTCGAACAAGCCGATACAGCTTAATGCCAATCAACGCTGATGAAACCGCTGAAATCACAAAGCAAACGATCGGCGAAACCGGATCTTTGGGATGCGCCATGAAAAGGCACATCGCCATCAGCATTGGGAACATGAGCAGCCACAGAGCGAGTTCAGTATGCTGTTCCTCCATTTGTTCGAGTTTCAAGCGCAGCTCTTCGCCCGCCGGCCGACGAACCAGGTCAGTGAACGGAGCCCGGTGCCCGGCTTTCCGTTCCTTCAGCCTCCGGATCATGTGCACGATAACGAAGAAGGCCGGCAGGAAACATAAAATCGCTCCAAACAATTGATTACGATCAATTTGCATCCGCGGAGTTTTCTCAAAACCGCCACCCCAAAGCAAGCCAGCACCAATCAATTCCCCATCCTGCAAATCATGTCAATCCTGTCAACAAAACTCAGGTTTTGTTCCCTTCTGTTCGGACCAGATATCCGCGTCTCTTCGCGAATTCGCGGTTAAGACTTTATTGGCCTTGGAAATCCACGGTGCAACTGCACGTCGGATACGTGGAGCAGCCCCAGAACTTTTTCCCGGTCGTATAAGCGGTTCGCAAGACCATTTCCTGGCGGCATTGCGGACAACTTTTCGTTTCGCCGGAAAACAAATCGGAAATCTCCTTGGAATAAATCAGGCCGGATTCACCCAGCATTTCGATGATGTCGGTTTCCTTGAAAATTTTGATGCCATGTTTGTCGGCCAGTTGCCCGGCATCCCCGGTGGATCCCGCCAAAGTGACAAAGATGCCTTTCGTGATCTTGTGCTCTTTCAATGCGACAAGGAATTCCTTGATTTGGCCGACCCCAACCACCTGATCCCGCCACTGTTTGCATTGAACGATGATTTCTTCCGTGGTCGATTTCAGGAGCAAGTCAGCGCCGGCATTTGAAGTTGTGCCGTCCAAACGGGCGACGGAAAAACCGCGATGCTCGTAAATCAGCCCCACCAGCTTTTCGAACTCAGACCAGCCAATTTTCCTGAGTCCGTCCGCGACGAATTGTTCGCGAGCGTGCCGGACTGCTTGCAAAACGCTTTGGCCAGCGGCACGTACCGATTTGGGAGAGATTGATATCCCGGATTTCGCCGGAGGCTCATCTGCCCCAAAAGAAGACAAAACTTTTTTGGATCCCAGCGATTTGAAAGCCATCTGGAATAGGGCGACGATCAAAATACTACCAATGAGTGATCCGAAAATGATCAGCATGGCCGAACGGAGTTTTGGCAGGATCATCCACGCCAGCAAGCAGATAACGGCCAATCCGCACAATCCGCCATAGATAACCTTTTTGTTCAAACCACTTCCAGTACCCATAGACCTGACCATGTGCATGTTTCATACCAGCCACCTTGGTGATAAGGCAAAAGGCTGAAGGCTAAAGGGTAAAAAATCAACCACGAATACGCGGACGGCAGGACGTGTTTTGCAACATTCGCGTCCCGCTGCGTCACTTCCAGCTGAGAATTTCCGCCGACTTGCGAGGCACGGGCGGTGTTTCGCCGGCCGGCACTCCCACAATGATTGGTGCGATGACCGTCATTTCTGCCGGGATTTTCAATTCCGCCTTCCATTCCGGCCTGTTCAGTGCCGAAACGGCAAAACCGATCACACAGGTGCCAAGACCCCGTGCACAAGCAGCCAGCAGCAGGTTCTCCGCGGCCAACCAGCAGTCTGCCACCACAAACTGCCCCTGGCCTTTGCCACAGATGAGGATCAACGTGCTGGCGTTGTAAAAAACATGGAAATCCGGGTTGTCCACCACGTGCAACGAATGCTTTGACTGGTGGGAATCGGAACCTTGCGCTTCACTGCGCACCTGCTTTTTGGCGCTTTCTGACAAGCGATTCAGCACATTCTTATCTTGGATGACGACAAAAGACCATGGTTCCTCGTGCATGGCAGTGGGAGCGTGGATGGCGGCGTTCAGCAGCATGTGAACGATGTCTTTTTCAATCGTAAGGGGCGTATAGTCACGCACAGAGCGGCGATATTGGATGGCATCCTTCACGCTCATGGACGCGGTGGTTTTGATGGAATTGTCGGGATTTTTCATGGCGCGATCTGCGATTTACGGAAAACGTCGGCGAGTTCAATCATTGATCCCGCCATGGCGATGACCCGAATTCCCAGGCGTGATCGGGGTCACCAGGGTGGCGCGAAATGAGAGGATTTCCGCGCAGATTGCCGATGAGAATTCATTTTCGTTGACCGACGACTTTTCGGTCAGCAGCAGTCGCGATGAAAAAATTAGTGCCAATGGCATGGTGTGCCGGGCCGAACCGACGGTATGGAGTCTGGTGGGTGTCATATTGGATTATTAAAATTGGGGATATTTTGGGGGACCATTCATTGCACCATAGCAGAACATTCTGCCGGTGGCATGGGGTGTTCACCCCATTAACCCACGCGGAATAAATCTCTCCGCCCTGGCCGCCAGGAGATAGGGTCATTGCGCCCTGCCATCCGTCGAGTCCACGGCAGCTGTAACAAACGTGGAGTTGCCCTCCGTAGTTTTAACGAAGGAGGAAGCCTTGGCGAAGGATGATGCGATGACCGGACGGCGCGGTTGCGTCGTCCTCAGTGAACATCATGAGCAGGTGGTGCGAGGCCGCCATCCAGCTGGCGTGCGGTTCATTTTAGCCTTTCGCATTTATAATCTGGCTTCGCTTTAGACTGGTGGCACTCCGCGAGGAGTCTGTCAAACAGTCGCGTCAATTCGCATCCATTAGCGTTTGAATAAGCCCCCACATTTGGCTTTTAACTCTCATCCCTCATCATTAATTTACGCGCATGTCTGGAGATGAAATCATTGCCCTCATTGTCTGCGTGATCCTGGGATTCATCGGCTGGAAAGATTGGCTTGGAGGTTTGGTTTTCCTGGAACCGTTGACGCGCCGGACCGCGACGCAAATTCTCGGCTGGTTGCTGCCTCCCCTGGCGGGTCTCGCGATGTATTATGTGCTCATCAAATGGTCTTCCCATGATGTGCGGGATAATCCCACCTATATCTTTTTCTACCTGGTGATGTGGCTGGGGTGGACCGGGCTCTGGAACAAGCTGCTGCCGTATTTTGGTCTGATCTGCCGGGACGATGTGCTGGAGCGCGATAACACGGCGGCCGGCCTGGCGATTGCTGGCGGCTTGCTGGGAGTGACCTTCATTTTTGCCGGCGGTAACATCGGGGACGGTCCGGGCTGGTGGGTGGTGGTCTTCTGCGGGGGCATCGCGACCGCCACCCTGCTCGTGTTGTGGGTGGTCGAAAACCTGATCACCGGCATCCTGGATACCATTACAATCGATCGCGATGACGCGGCAGGCTGGCGTACAGGCGGTTTCTTCATGGCCGCCGGTTTGATTCTGGGCCGGGCGGTGGCGGGCGACTGGCATTCCGCAGATCAAACGACTTCCGATTTCCTGATCCACGGCTGGCCGGTGCTGATTTTCTGGGGTATCGCCGTGGGATTGGACTTTGCCTGCCGGCCCACGCCGCAACGGCCCGTGCCCAATCCCTGGTTGTGCGGCATCGTGCCGGCAATATTGCTGGTCGTCGCCGGGATCGGCGAAGTGATCCTGCAAGGACCCTGGTGATGAACCTGCCGTGGCAACAGGTTGATCCGATCGACGGCCGGCTTTTTTCCGAGGTGCGGCGCGCGGCGATTTTTGAGTGCTGCAAGTGGGATCCGCAGGTGGAGGATGTTTGCACCCTCTCACCATTGCCCGTGGTCCTGAAACCCTCCGCCTGGCGGGAACTGGTTTCCCTCTCCGAACAGCTGGCCCGCGAGGTAATCACGGCGGAACAGGAGATTCTGCAAAAGGCACACTTGCTGAAACAACTGGGGTTGCCCTGGCGGTTGCGACGGCGTCTCGCGGCACCGGAGGTGGCGTCCGGCCAAGGGCGCCATTCCCGGTTGATCCGGTTTGATTTTCATTTCACCACCGAAGGCTGGCGAATCTCGGAGGCGAACACGGATGTGCCCGGCGGCTTTAACGAGGCGTCGGGTTTCACCCGGTTGATGGCCCGGCATTATCCGCAAACCCTGGTCTCCGGCGATCCGGTGGAACGGATGGCGCAAGGAGTTGGCCAGGCGATCGGCAAGGCGGGCACAGTGGCCCTGGTTCACGCCACAGCTTTTACCGATGATCGCCAGGTGATGGTTTATCTGGCTCGACGACTGGAGTCGGCTGGCCATAAAACCATGCTCATTGCCCCGGACCATTTCCGGTGGTCAAACCGGAAGGCCGTGCTGGAAACCGAGTGGGCGAAAGGGCCGGTGGATTTTGTTTACCGGTTTTTTCCGGCCGAATGGTTGCCGGCACTGCCGCGCCGGAGTCAGTGGTGGCATTTGCTGGGCGGATCGGAAACGCCATTGTGCAATCCGGGCTCCTCGCTCATCAGTCAGAGCAAGCGGTTTCCGCTGGTCTGGAATGAGTTGCCCTTCCGATTGCCGGCCTGGGAGGCATTGCTGCCAAGGACGTGGGCCGTCAAGGAAGCGGCGAAACGCGGTCTGGCGACGGAGTCTCTGGTCTTCAAGCCTGCCTTCGGCCGCGTGGGCGACATGATCAAGATGCACGGGTTGACCCCGGAAAAAGATCTGAAAAAAATCGACCGATTTATCCGGCGTTACCCGAAAATGTGGGTCGCCCAGGAAAGGTTTGAGGCGGTTCCCATGGTCACTCCCCAAGGGCCGGTCTATCCCTGCATCGGCATGTACGCACTCGACGCCAAAGTCATTGGCGCCTATGGCCGTTGTTCCCGACAGCCGTTGATCAACCATCTGGCCCAGGACGCGGCGGTTTTGATCGAGGACACCGCGGATTTATCTCATCCCAGCGAAAACACTGAAAATGAACCCCTCTCAACTCTACAAACTGTGGGCGCCTGAATCATCGATCTGGTCGAACTGGGCCAAGCCGGTGTTGTTCGCCGAGATGACGATCGGTAGTGCCGAAGCGCCGCCGCCTGATCCGACCTTCCCGCCGTCGGACACTCCGCCCGCCCCACCCAATCTTAATTGGGCTCCCGCCGCGGACAGCAACACGGCCATCGTGCTGGATATCCCCGGCGCGCAGGCAGTGAAGCTCTCTGTGGAATTGATCAAAAGCGGTTTTCGTCCGGTGCCGCTGTTCAATGGGGTGCGCGGTCCGCAGATGTATTCCCTAGTCAACGTCGACGACATCATCTTCGCGTTATATGGAGCCAGCGATGCCCTGGTGGCCACGCCCCTGCCCGATGCCGCCCCGCCGGTTTTTTTGCTCGATTCGGAGCGTTTTGCCGGCGCTTCCTTTGCCACCCCGGGACGTTTTGATAATCGCTGGTACGTTTTCCCCCAGGACTTTCCGTCGGCCAACTTCCTCCTCTCCCGAAGCATCCGTTCCGTCATCCTGGCGCAACGAAGGTCGGCCGGCCCGCAGAGTGTTCTTTCCCACGTGTTGTTGCGTTGGCAGGAGGCGGGGATTCAGATTCAAGCTTGCGGGGTTGAGGACGGCACTTCGCCCTCACCGATCACGATCTCGCGCCCCGAAAATTTCCGCTCGCTTTGGTACCGGGCCATGGTCCTCGCCGGCCTCCGTCGCAACAGCGCCGGCGGTTTCGGCGCTGTCATCCCCGAACCCAGCTCCAGCGGCGGCTACGGCTAGGCCGGGAGGCCCCGGCTGGCCATTGGGGGATTATTGGCGATTATCCTCGAAGGATTGCTTGCCACAGGGACCATTGGGGAGCGGGCACGCTACCACTTATCCAAATCTTATGCTCGAAGGATTGGTAACTGCCGATTTTTAAACCAGTCGCGAAGCGACGATGGATATTAGCCGGCCACGGAGTGTCTGGTTGCGTGTAATATAAGTTCCAGCTGTAACTCCGAGGAAATCGCAGGATTGGGGTCTTGGAACGATTGAATATCCGCGTGAATTCGCCCATTCGCGCGGCTGCGATGACCGGACGGCGCACAAAAGTTGCTCAAAAACGAGACCGTCCCAATTTCTTCCCCCGCACACTCATTAAACTCGCAACGTATGAAGTGCAAAAACGAAACTGATTTTCGGCTAAGAGTCGCCGAGGTTGAAACTCTTTTTCCGGGGCCTTGCAACTTTCGCCGGCCCTTCGCCCCGAGTTCAGCCAGCATTGCATCCATCGTGGGCAAAACACCGGTCGAACCGGCTCCACCGAGGCTGTCCACTTGGGCAATCCATGCCACCGGCAGGTCGTTCTCGTTCCGTTGCTCTCCACCCCGCATTGGCGCGGCGCGGTCCGGTTCGATACCGCACGATTCTTCACCGCACAGAAGCGGTCTTCCACTGCTTTGTCTACCAGCCAATTCAGGAGCACCGGGCGCATTGTCCTCGACGCGCCGCATTTGGTATTATTTCACTCCAAACGACGTCTGTTTCGACTTTTGAAAAGCTTTCAATTGCAGCACCACGGCACGTATCGACTGGCCGTCCTCGCCTTGCATCGATGGCATTTGCGCCGTGGTGTCCGCCACCAAAACCGCGTCGGAAATCCGATTCTGTTTGAGCAGGAAATTCACATACCTGAACACAGCCTCGGGTGAATCCGGGCATAAGGCCCAAGCCTGACGAAAGGCAAAATCCGCTGCCACGGCCATGCGCTTTTTATCCTGGTCCCCGGCGGCCTGGTCCATGCGCCACGCATAAAGTCCGGCCAGGGAACTTCGCAGCTTGGAAAACGTCTTGTTGGAATAATCATTATGAATAAAACGCGGATTGCCCGTGAAACCGCTGAGATCCTGTTGGCCAAAAGTCCTTTTGGCAAACGCCGCCACCTGCTCAACCGGCGTGTCATCCGTCAACCAGTCACCGATCATCGGCCCGACCAGCCTGCGCCAATAATCGTGATCTTGCGCGACCATCTCGCCGGACAATTCCGTCAGTGGCTGACGATTGATTTTGAAAATCAGGCCGTACGGCTCCAGATAGGGATACATCCAGTCGAGCGGGAAACTCTCCTCCAGGTAAAAGTCCCGGTCAGGATTCTTGTCAAAAACGATTTTGGCCAACAGCCCATTGATCTGCATCACGGCCACCTGGCCCCTGATTTAGATCTTGCCGCTGGCATCGACTTGAAAGTCTTCCCCGGGCTTGAGCTGGTTTTTTTTCTGCCGCGAGGCGAGATCCTGCGTGTAAACCTGGAAACATTTTTGGGAATCTTCCGCCGTAGGCGTGTAAATCTTCGCGCCATACATTCCGCGCAGGTAATCCAGATACGTGGAGTCCGCCAGCGCATTCTGGGTGAGCACGAAAAAGGGGTCCGCGTTCACCTGCGATTTGCAGAACGCCGTGACCAGAAACCGGCCTGGATCCGTGCCACCAAAATAAATACTACCCGGCGGGATGGACGCGACAATGTTGGTTCCAAACTCCGCCGAATATTTTTCATCGCCCTCGCCGAAAGCAGCCAGCGCGCCCCAGGTCTCCATGACCGCCTGCCACGCCGTGCCGCGCAGACGTTCATCGGTTTTGCCGGAATGTTCGTACTGCCCCGCGTGGTTGCGGAATTCCACGAAGCCGTTGCTGACGGCCAGCCAGTCGCCTTTTTTGGCCGAATCAAAAAACGCTTTGAATTCCGCCGGGATCGGGTTCGTCACCGCGTACGCCTGCGCCTCCTTTTCTGCCACAAACGATTTCAATTGAGCCGCAACCACTGGCGACTTAACCAAAGGGAACGAGCCGGATTGACTGGCGAAGCCGATGAAAACCAATCCGCCGTAGACAATGACCGCGCCGAATATGACCACCGCCAATGATTTGAACGTGCTCGTCTGCTTCATAGATAGGATGGATAAACAGGATAATGTTGCGTTTTTTTGCGATTCCGATGACCTCTGACCGCCACACCATGTCATTTGCCCGGTGCCTTCACTGAGATTAGACACCGCCCCCGCCGGATTTGTATACTTAAAATAATCAATACGCACCAATGCGAATCTCATTCCACGCTAAGACAGAGGATTAACCTGACGAAGCCATTGATTGCGGCTGATTAATCGGCCTGTCGCTGGGTAGGAGCATTGCACTGCGATGACCGGAAGGCCCGGCGGTCCGTCCGTAGGCTGGAGATCGCCTGTGATGGTCTCACCACAAAAAAGAGTGGCGCGCTGTTTTATTTCCAACGCGCCACTGTGTTCAACCATCCAACCAATACTATTTAGTCTGGTTCTGCTTCGGCTCAATCCCACCGTTATGACCGGTTTGATTTTGCGTGCGCAACATGACGCCCAGCAAGCCGTCCACCAGGCCGCCGCTGCCATTCGCGCCGCTCACCGCGACGTCCGGCACGATCCGCACATTGCGGTCACCGACAATCTGCATGAGCTGCATCAAGGTATAACCCTGAACACCGACCGATTCGACGCCGGCACGATAGGCCTCGGCTTTGGCCCGACCCGTCGCCCGGATCGCTTCCGCCTCGCCGGTGGCGTGCTTGACGTTCGCGCTCGCCTTCAGTTCGGCGATGTTGACGCCCTGCTCCGCCCCGACGACCTGCTGCTGGATGTCGGCGATCGCGGTCTGCCGCACCAGTTGTTGCCGCTGTTTCTGGGCCGCTTCCTGCACCTCGAACGTCTTGCGTTGTTCCTCGGCAATCTTGCGGTCCGTCTGCGTCGTCATCAATTCGGCCGGCGGATTGATGTCGCCGATCAGCGTGTCGATGGCCTGCACGTCATAGGCGCCGATCGCCCTGCGAATGTGTTCGGCGGCCTCGACCTGTCGCTGGCTGCGGGCGCTCAAAAAGTCGAGCACCGTGTAGCCTTGCGCCGAGTTGCGGAAATAATTCCCGACAATCGGTTGCAGGACGTGGTCCACCAGGTTCTGCATCGAGCCGACGCGGCTGATCACCTTCGGCGCGTCGAGCGCGCCGACATGGATGATCTGCGACACATCCAGGTTGAACGCGAAGCCGTCCTTCGAGCGGACCGTGATGGATGAGAGTTTCTCGTCATAACGATGCGCCTCGGTGCGGCTGGCCCAGTTCAACACGATGTTGGTCGTGGGCACGAGCTCGACTTTCATCACCCGCGTGTTGACCGGCTGTTTGCCCGGATACAACGGCGTCACCCAGACACCCTTGTGACCCGTATTCACCAGATCGCCGTGCTTGAACTCGACACCGCTCACGTCTTCATGCGCGGCGCCGACGAACGAGATGACCACGCCGACGTAGCCGATCGGGATCTGCACCATGGGCACCTGCTCCACCTGGACAAACCAGGGGTTCAAGTTCCAGGTGCCGGACAGGAGAATCTGCTCCTGCAATCCGCGCCGGCCGCCGGCATCCAGAAACGCCTGGGTGTTCTGGAAATTGTCATGGCCCGCAATGGTCGGGCCCGCGATTTCACTCGCCTCGATCGGCCGGCCATCCAGCGCGGTGACCACGCCGACCATGTCCGGTTCGACCCGCTGCAACAGCAGTTGTTCCGGCGACATGCCGTGTTCCTGCGCGGTCGACGACGTGATGACGGTGAACAGCGCCAAATTGATCCGGTACGTTCCCGCCGTGAGAATGCCGATCTGCCGGCCTTTCTCACCACCGTTGACCAGGAATTTCCGGGCATCCTGGAAGTTGTCGCAATCGACCACTTTCCCCAGGATGCGGTCGGACGGAATGGCTTCGCCATCCGCCGCGACCACCAGGGCAATCTCGCCCTGCGGCACCACTGTCACCGGCATTTTGATCACCCGGTATTGCCACGGCCAGTAGCCGAAGTGCAATCCCGGTGCGAGCATGTCCGCCTGCAAACCGGCCTCACCAGCCAGGGCAATCAAATGTCCCGGCAGCAAGGATTTGTTGGCAAAGCGTTTCACAACCACGCCCACCTGCCGTTCGCGGATCAGCACGAAACTGGAGAGGATGACCAGGGTCACCACCGCCAGCAGGTCCCAATACCAGGCGAACCCGAGCCAGCTCATCCCTAACATGAGGTTAATGTTTGTTGTCATAGTGCATCTCCGTTGTGGCCAGATCGCGACGCGGTTTATCACCGCATCAGGACATGACGCGTTGCGATTGGGGAGACCGTGGTGTCCCGCCCACGCGGGGACTAGAGGATCGCCCTTCCAGATGCCGACGAGGTTAGCTGACGGGCTCGGTCCTGAAAGTGACCGCGCCGGTGGTTCGCCACCGGCGTTAGCCCCACCCCCGGTTTCCCGAGGATTTGGTTCCCCCGCGCCGGCTTGCAGGAAGGCAAACCGGCTTAGGCTGCTGACAGGAATAGCCTCGTGCGCAAGCCGGCAAATGTCAAATCAGACTGGCGTAAGCAATTTAACAACAACCACATTTATCATACGCACTAACAGGAGACAAAACCTCAACCTAGCAGTGGCCGCACACGTCAGTGCCTTCAGCATCAGGAAGCCGCAGTCGATAGATTGTTTTTCGTTGCCAGCATCCGACTGGGAAAAGACTTTATCCTGCCAATCCTGCTCATTCCATCCATGCGAAAAGCACACAACCGATCGAATTGGCTTGACCTTTCCTGGATAATGTATTAATTGATTAATACAATCACCGATTAAATTCCCGTGCAACTCCGCATCTCCATTCAGGACGGCGCTCCGATTTACCAGCAGATCGTCGAACAGGTAAAGTATCTGGTCGCCGCCGGACGTCTCAAACCGGGCGATGAGGTACCGCCGATCCGCGTGCTGGCGGAACAATTGCGGATCAATCCCAATACCGCGGCGCGCGCCTATCTCGAACTCGAACGGGAGGGGATCTTCACGATGCGCCAGGGGTTCGGCACCAAGGTAGCCCAGGTCAAGAAGCTCCTGCCGCGCCGCGAAAAGCTCCGCCTGCTGGCCGAACCGGCCGACAGGTTGTTGACGCATGCCCATCACCTGGACGTGGGATTGGACGAGGTCATTGCCCTCCTGCGCGAGCGGGATGCTGCCATGCAACCGGAATCATCCCGATGAAATATCCCTCGCCCTCCTCAGCTGAAGCTGTCATTTCCGTCAGCGGCCTGTCGCGACATTTCGGACCCAAGAGGGCGCTCGATGAGGTGTCAGTTTTCATTCCGCGCGGCAGCGTGCTGGGGTTGGTGGGCGAAAATGGCGCCGGCAAGACGACGCTGATCAAACACCTGCTCGGTTCGCTCAAGGCCTTGGCGGGCAGTGTCCGGGTTTTTGGCCTTGATCCCGTACTGGATCCGGTGGGTGTGCTGGGCCGCGTGGGTTATTTGTCCGAGCGGCGCGACCTGCCGTGCTGGATGCGCGTGGGCGAGTTTATTCGTTATACCCAGGCCTTTTATCCGGGGTGGGATGCAACCTATGCGGCGCAGTTGCTGGAACAATTCCAACTGGACCCCGTCCAAAAGATCAAAACGCTGTCTCAAGGGCAGCAGGCGAAAACCGGTTTACTGGCGGCGCTGGCTTACCGGCCAGAGTTGCTGATTCTGGATGAACCCAGCTCGGGTTTGGATCCGGTAGTGCGCCGCGACATCCTGGAGGCAATCATCCGCATGGTGGCTGACGAGGGTCGCACGGTGCTGTTCTCGTCCCATTTGCTCGACGAGGTTGAACGAGTGGCGGACCACGTCGTCATGTTGCAACAGGGCCGCGTGGTGTTGAACGGACGGACGGAGGAGGTTCGCGCCGGGCATATTTCGGCGGTGCTGGCGTTCGCGCAGCCGCCGGGTGCGGCGCCCATGCTGACCGGGGCCCACGCAGTGACAGGTTACGGTTCCGAATGGCGGGTGTTGTTTGGCGGCTCGCGGACCGAACTGGTTACAGCGGCGGCGCGGGTCGGCGCCCGCGTGGTCGAGGAACGTACCCCCACCCTGGATGAGATCCTGGTGGCGCGCGCCGGCGGAAAGGCAAGTTGATGGGACACGGCAGCAGATCGGGGTGGCAAACCCCCACGGGTGCGTTGCTCTGGGAAATCTGGGGCCAGCGCAAAGTGAATTTTGCGTTCCACGCCGCCGCCCTGCTGGCGAGCCTGTTCAGTGTCTGGTGCATCAAGCATGGTGCCGATGAAATGGTCGAACGGGTTTTGATCATGGTCATGCTGAGCTGTTTCCTGGGCGCGTACCTCGATCTCCTGACTTGCTTCGGCTACATCGACGCGGATGCCCGGAAAATTCAACTTGGTTATCCCGCGCGGCTGCTTTTGAAACCGGTCAGCACGCTGCGGCTGGTCCTGGTGCCGATGCTGTTCGGCGGCGCGGTGGTGGCGATTGTTCTGCTGATCTGGAACCATTGGATTCTACAACCGCTGGTGCATTTGAGCGCGCTCAACCCGTTCTGGCTGGGCGCGGTAATTCTCTCTTTTTTTTGGTGGATGCAGGCCCTGGCCTGGAGCCTGCCGCTGATGCCGGGCCGGTCGCTGATCATGCTGATTGTGGCGGTGATTCATCTCGGGGTCGGCCTCATGCCGCTGTTACCCGCGAGCGGTTTGGCGGGGTGGCAATGGCCCAGCCTGGCTGTTTTGCTGGTCACGGCATTGCTGACGGCGAGGATCGGCCTGGGACTGATGCGTGAGGGAAAGTGGGAAGGACCGCCGCGGATCAACCTTTTCTGCAGCCGCTGGGATTCAGCCCGGACTCGGAACACCCGCGAAAAATTTGGTTCCACGTTCGGAGCGCAGTTTTGGCTGGAATGGCGGCGGCAGGGACTAATTCTACCCGGAGTCACCGCCGGGATGATGTTTGTCATCTTGCCCCTCATTTTTGTGGTCCAACAACAAACGGGTGAGCCCGCACGGGGCGCGGATTTCATAAAAATCCTTGTCAGCCTGACTTTGCTGATCCCGCTCATGATCTCCAGTGTCATGGGTGCCAACATTGCGCGGTTTGATCAACTGCAACCTTCCAATGAACTGCCGGTTTACATTGCCGTCCGGCCCATGACCAACGGCGGTTTGGTGATCGCGAAACTGGCGATGGCGCTGGCGTCCAGCACGCTGACCTGGCTGGCCGTGCTGGTCGTCGCCGTCTTCTGGCTGATGGTTCTGCAAACGCACTGGCTGATTACTCAAGCCGCCACGGTCCCGCCCTTTGGCGTGCTGGCGATAGCGATCGGATGTGTGCCTTTGTTGATGTTACTAATCCTTTACACTTGGAAAAACCTGGTTGCCGGAATTGGCGCCGGTTTGACTGGTCGACGCTGGGTCGTCGGACTGTTCACCGGCTGGAAGACGGTGGCCGCCATCGCTCTGATCGGGCTCTTTTCGGCGGCGAAGTTCAACGACGAATTGCGATCGACGCTGCGGCATTGGCTGCCGGAACTGTTAATCACCGCGTTGGTGGCCAAGGTTGCCATTACCATCGCCATTTTTATCTGTGAGTCTCGACGGAAAGTCATCACACCGGGTTGCGTCGGCTGGATTGTCGGCGGTTGGCTGGCCGGCGGGCTGTTTGTGGCCGGCTACGCGGGCTTGATTTGTCGTGCAATCCATGATTCGGACCTGTGGCTGCCCATCGCGCTGGGCGGGTTTCTGATTTTGCCGCTGCCGGATCTGGCCATTGCTCCGCTGGCCCTGGCTTGGAACCGACACCGATAAGCGGTGAAGCCACCGCGGGCCTTTGGGGGATTCTTGGAGATTATGCTCGAAGGGTCGGAAGCCAATGCCAACTCCCAAAGCATATTTTGAAAGCAGCATTAACTTGACATACATAGCGTTACAATGTATGATCGCTTCATGATCAACAAAGAGCTGGTGGCGGCCTCCACCGAGCCGTTGATTCTCTCCCTCCTGGCGGGGGGAGAAAATTACGGGTACGCGCTGATTCAGGAAGTCAAACGGCTCTCCAAGGACAAGCTCGCCTGGACGGACGGCATGTTGTACCCGGTACTGCACCGGCTGGAACGGCGGGGACTGATCAAGTCGCGCTGGGGCGAAAGTGAGAACGGACGTAAACGGAAATATTATTCGCTCAAAAAAGACGGCAAAACCGCGCTGGCCCGCCACCATCAACAATGGTCCCTCGTTCATTCCGTGCTTTCCGGCCTGCGAAAGGAGCAATATGTTTGATCTTCAAAAATCCATCGATGACTGGCACAAGCAGATGCTCGCAGCCGGTGTCCAATCTCCCGTGCCGCTGGAGGAATTGGAACTGCATCTGCGCGAGGAGATCGAGCGGCTAAGGGAATCGGGCCTGGACGAATCCAGCGCGTTCTCGACGGCTGTCCAGAACCTCGGGCCGGTCGAGACGCTCCGGGAAGAATTTGAAAAAGTGATACTTGAAGCAAACCTGGCTCGGTCGCGCCGACGATGGCTGGCGTTTGAAATCCTGTTTTTCGCGTATGCACTGCTGTTTCCAGTCGTCTTGGGCATAATGGCATTTGTGGTCAGTAACGGTGTTTTTTCTGAAATGACCTTCGGCGAGAAAAGCGGCAGCCTGGCGTCAGCGGTCATGTTTTCGTTGTTCGCCTTTGGCATGCGCTTCATCTGCCTCAAGTATCCCGGTCGCTTCACGAAACGAATCCGGGACGCCCTCTTTTTTACAGTATTACTCTGGCTGCTGGTCCTGGCGTACGTGGTCATGCCGCATTCCAACTTTGCCGATGGCGCGCGAAGCGTGGTGTCCATGTGGGGGCTTTCGCCGTTCGGGCTGCTGATCGGCTGGTTATTGGCCTTTTCGAGGACAAACCGCATGGGCTCCTTGCGGAAATCCACCAGCTGAATTGGACATGATTTACCTTATGTCGGCTGATGATCGGCGCTGGTTAAATTAGCCGTTCTGCGCAGGCAAATTTCAGGGTGGCCCTCCGCAAGGAGCTCTGTAACTCTGTGGGAAACAAATCCCGCTTATGAAAAAAAGAATGCTGCCATTCCTGACTTTAACTCTTTGCCTTGGTTTGATCCTGGTTTCGCGGCCGACATTGGCGGCGGATGCGTTCACCAATGGACCAACCTACACGCCCGCGCCGGAGACCGTGGTGCGCAGTGATGTGCCGCATGGCACCGTGCATTTTTTCACGATGGACTCGCGGGATAGCCGGCTTTATCCAGGCATTGCCAAGACACAGCCGGGAATCGTGCCTTATGAACGCAAAGTTTGTGTTTATGTGCCGCAACAGTATGTGCGGGGCACGCCGGCGCCGCTGATCGTGGTCCAAGACGGCATGGGTTACACGGGCCTGCTGCCAGTGGTGCTCGACAACCTGATTGCCGAGCATCGCCTGCCGGCGATGGTCGCGGTGATGATTAATTCGGGCGGCGGCGATGCCCAGGGGAGTGAACGCGGGCTGGAGTACGACACGATCTCAGGCAAATACGCGGACTTCATTGAAACGGAAGTGTTGCCGCGGATCGAAAGGGACTACGGGGTCAGCATCACGCGGGATCCCGATGAACGGGCGACGATGGGTTGCAGCTCGGGTGCGGCGGCGGCGTTTACGATGGCGTGGTTTCGACCGGATCTGTATCACCGGGTGCTGAGTTATTCGGGGACGTATGTGAACCAACAGTCGCCGACCAACCCGGCGTCGCTACATGGCGCGTGGGAGTATCATGAACATCTGATTCCAAACAGTGATCCCAAACCGTTGCGGGTCTGGCTGCAGGTGGGTGAATTGGACAACGGTTACCAACGTGATGAGGCGAGCCTGCATAACTGGGTGATGGCGAACTTTCGCATGGCGGCGGCACTGAAAGCCAAGGGTTATCATTATCGTTTCACGTTCTCACTTGGGGCTCATCATTGCGACGGGCGAGTGAAGGGCGAGACTTTGCCCGCGGCGCTTGAATGGGTGTGGCAGTGAGGCCACCGCTGGCCATTGGGGGATTCTTTGCGATTATGCTCGAAGAGTTGTGAGTGAAGCTAATGCGTTGCCGATAAATTCAAAACCGGTGGTTATTGCCTCATTTTCAATTGACAATTTTGGGCCAGACTTCTTACTCCCTGCCACCGCCAGCCTGACCACGGCTGGCGTGTTGGATGATCATCAAAAACCCATTAATCGAGCCGTCCGTGCTGCGGAGCCGCCAGTGGCAAATCCTGGGGGGATTGCTGATTGGGCTGATTGTTTTCGTGGTTTACTCCCCCATTTTGCCGGGAACTTTCCTGATGGATGACGAACGGTTGATCGGCGCAGACAACCCGCTGGTCAACGGCAGCCTCACGCCGCGTTCGCTCTGGTTCCAGACTGATTTCACGCTGGCCACCTTCGGCTGGTGGCTGGAGGATCTGGGCTTTGGCAAAAATCCCGGCGGATTTCATGCTGTCAACGTGGCGCTGCAAGCGATCAGTGCCATTTTGCTGTGGCGGCTGCTGGCGCTATTGAAGATTCCAGGCGCGTGGCTGGGGGCGGCGCTGTTTGCGGTTCATCCGGTGGCAGTTTGCACGGTGGCGCGCGTGGCGGAGTTGAAGAACACTCTTTCGCTGCCGCTCTATCTGTTATCATTGATCGCCTACCTTCACTATGAAGCCAAGGCGTTGTATCCGGAGCCAGCTAATCCAGAGGGCAAGCCCGAGGATCAAAATTCAGCCACGCTTTGGCTGGCGGTTTCCCACGTTTCCTTCGTACTGGCGCTGCTGGCGAAGACAACGGTGGTGGTGCTGCCGGTGATCCTACTGATGTGCGCGGTGTGGCAACGACGGCGAATCACAGCCAAGGATGCATGGCACTTAAGCCCGTTTTTTGTCCTCGCGCTGGCATTCGGGTTGATGTCGGTCTGGTTTCAAAAACATCAGGCCCTGACCACCACGCATGAGGTGCTGCAGCCTGCGAGCTTCATGGAGCGGGTGGCCACGGCAGGTTATGTGTTCTGGTTTTATCTAGGCAAAGCGCTTCTGCCGTTAAATTTGAGCGTGGTTTATAGCGAATGGAAAGTGGATGCCATGACGGTGGCAGCCTATCTGCCGGACCTGCTGATCATCGCGGTGTTTGCAGTTTGCTGGCTGTACCGCAAGACCTGGGGTTGGCACTCGCTATTGGGGTTGGGCTGTTTTGCCGCTGCTTTGTTTCCCGCGATGGGTTTCTTCGACGCGCAATTCATGACAAGGTGGCAGGTGTCCGATCACTTGCAGTACATCCCGATGATTGCCATTACCGCCCTGGCCGCAGCCGCCCTGGCCGGCTGGCTGAAGTCGGCGGATTTTCAGGTCACGGCGGTCCTCCTTCTGCTCGCACTGTGCGTGCTGAGTTTTCAGAGGGCAGTCGTGTTCCGTTCGGAGGAGGCCTTGATGCGCGACACAATTGCCAAGAATGCGGCGGCTTGGCCGGCGCACACGGATCTGGGCGTAGTGCTCGCCAAACAAGGAAACATCGACTGCGCGATGGCTGAATTCAAGGAGGCTTTGAAATATCAGCCCGATAACCCGGATGTTCTTCGTGACCTTGGTCATGCGTACCTGGCCCAAGGTGATTTACCTGACGCTTTGGCCGAAATGACGGCGGCGTTCAAGATCGAGCCGGGCAATGCTTTGGTTCAGCAAGATTACGGGGATGTCTTGAAGTTCATGGGGCGAAACAAAGAGGCGCTGGAACATCTGTTAATTGCCAATGCCTTGAAGCCGGATGCTGCGACGCGAACGGATCTGGCCTCGCTCTATTATCTTTCCGGGAATCCCGCCGAGGCGGCGAGGCAATTGCGCCGGGCGCTGGCACTGAATCCAGATGAACTCGAGGCGCTGAAGGCGCTGGCTTGGATTCTGGCGACTTGCAGGGATGATTCGATCCGCAATGGCCAGGAGGCGCTGCGGGACGCAAAACATGCCTGCGAACTGACTGGTTTCAAACGCCCGGAAATTGTGGGCATGCTCGCGGCGGCTTACGCCGAGGCGGGCGATTTTCCCCAGGCGATTGCCTCAGCCGAACAGACCGGCACATTGGCGACCCAGGCGGCCGACGCGCGCTGGTCGGCAATCAGCAGCCAATTTTTGTCAGCCTTCAGAGCCAACAAACCGTGGCGCGAGTGAGCGGAGAGGCCTCCGCGGGCCATTTGGGGATTCTTTGCGATTGCGCCCGAAGGATTCGCAATTACCGCTTGGTTGCATTGCGGAGCCCAGCTGAAGCCAAGGCCAAAATGAGGACTGAATTTGCAGGTCGTTTGCCGTCGCTGCTCTTTGCCTCTGTGAGCTTTGTGTCTCTGTGGCCAAGCATTTAGATCAATTGCGGACGCGCTGGAGTTGTTGGTCGAGGCGGGCGGGCGAAACCGGGATGGCGGTACCTAGTTCCTGGGCAAAGAGGGAGACTTTGAATTCCTCAACCATCCAGCAAAAGGTTTCCAACTCACGCTTGCCGTCCATGGTAGGTGGCGGGTTGTCGGCAAAGGTTTTCAAGGCGGCGAGATAGGGCTCGAGTTGGCGCAGGCGTTCCTTGTCTTTCACCGGGTTCAACGTGGCGCGTTCCATGCGCGTAGCCAGGGCTTTCAGATAACGAGGCAGATGGGTCAATTGAGCGAACGAGATGGCCTCCAAGAATCGACGCGGAAGCAGAGTGTCGAGTTCGGCGGCCCAAATATTAACCGATTTCGAGGTGTCCTTGACGGCGATGGAGAGCTGGCTGAAATCCGACAGTGTCTTTGGTTTGGTTGCGGGCAGAGAGGGCGCGGGCCCACAACGGCGCTGGATCTCCTGCCGCAATTTGAGGATTACTCCCAGCCGGTCGACCAACTCAGTGGCCAGGCCGGGCAGCTGGCTGCGAGTCTGCTCGACGGCTGCGAGGAAATGTTCGCCGGTCAACGCCGGAAACATTTCCGCGGGAAGGACGTGACGGCGCAGGTTATCGTAGGCGGTGGTTGCCAATTCGTCGGGCGGGCAAAGGTTGGCGGTTAGGGCGGACAGTCGCGATAAGTCGCGCAGATCGCGTTGCAGCCAGGCGAAATCCTTGGCGAGGGCGAGTTCCACCAGTTTTTGGATTCCCCCCAAGCTCGCTCGTCGACACAACTCCTCGCTCCGGAAAAGGCGCAGGCTGACGCTACCATCTTCCAGTTGTAAGCCGGGCCAGGCGTACACGGGCACGGGACCGTTTTCGGTGACTGTGATGCGTTGGGGAAGATCCCCGAAGTTCCAGGAGGCAACCGCGGAGCGCTCCCATTGTTGGGCGGCGCGCGTCCAGGCGGAATTGTCAGGAGCGGCTTTGGTCTTCATCTGCTCCAGCTTTTGCCGGAGCGCAGCAAGGTCGCGGCCGGCGCCGACAGGTTTTTGGTTGTGACCGATGACTTCGACGCGGGGCCGGAGGTGCGCCGGGATGGCGTCCGCGGGCCAGGCATCGGGCGGAATTTCAACGCCGTAGCGGCGCCGGATGAAACGGGCGAGATCCTGCGGAAGAGAGTCTCCTTCGGGTTTTAGTTCGCTGACGATCTCGACGACTTTGGGCGGGAACGGCATCAGTTCGCGGCGAAGACTTTTGGGCAGCGCGCGCAGCAGTTCGTTCACGAGCCCCTCGCGCAGACCCGGCACGGCCCATTCGACGCACGATTGCGAGACGGTTTGGGCGAGGGCAAACCCCAGCCTGACGGTGACACCGTCATGTTCTTCCCCGGGTTGGTAGGCATAGGAGAGCGCCACAGGTTGTCCACCGAGCGGAACGGCGTCGGGAAAAGCCTCGGAATCGTATTCGAGGCTTCGTCCGCCGGTCAGGTCCGCCTCGGCGAGGCAGAGGGCAGCTGCGCCGCCGTTTTCGCGGAGCCAGCGGTTCAACTGGTGGACCGAGGAAACGTTCTGAAGTCGTTGAGCGTAGAAATCAAAGAGGGCCTGGTCCAGATCGCCCAAGTCATGGCGGCGAACGCGGGTCTGCCAGGTCTCAATTTTCTGGCGCACCTGATCATTGTGCGCGAGGAAGCCATATTGCTGGGGCAACGGCTGGCTGCGGTTGAGGTCGGTCAGGACGCGCACATCATCGTCGTCGTTCTCTTCCTGAGGGCGGCTGCGGGCCGGCAGAAGATCGTCCTCCACGAGGGCGGAGCGGATGAATATTTCGGTGGCGGCCGCGGGATCGATATTGCCGTAAGCGACCTTGAGCTTGCGGATTTCCATGCCGTAGAGGGTGGTGCGCTCCTCGACGAGGACATTACCGGCGGCGACACTCCACTGGGGATTCTGGTGCGTCACCTTGCAGAGATGCGGGGCCAGTTTCGGAATCCAGAGCGGGTCAATACCGGCAACTGTGCGTGCAAAGATCTGGGAGGTTTCCACGATTTCCCCGGCAACAATCCAAGGCGGTTGGGACGTGGAAACGGGCCGGACCGGAGCCTCACCACGGTGGGCGGCCGGATGTTTGGTGGTTTTCTCATTGCGATCAAACAAGGCCGAGCCGGGAAAGAGCGCGAGCTGTCGGGCGCCCACACCGAGGTAAGTATTTCGTTCCTTGCGGGTGGCGACGTGGGCGAGGAGGCCGGCGAGAATGGAGCGATGGATGGCGGCATAGTCCGCATTGCTCTCGTTGAGCTTAAAGCGGCCGAGTTCTTCCAGGGCGCCGTGCAATTGCGCGTGCAGGTCCTGCCATTCGCGCATGCGCAGATAGGAAAGGAAATTGGCCTGGCAGAATTTGCGGCGCTGGTTTTGGGTGCGCCGCTTTTCCCATTCGTCGTGGACGGCGTCCCAGATTTTGAGGAGCGCCAGGAAATCGGATTGAGGATCGAGGAAACGCTTGTGCGCGGCGGCGGCGGCTTCCTTGCGGTCCATGGGGCGTTCGCGCGGGTCCTGGATACTCAAGCCGGCAGCGATGATGAGTAGTTCACGGGTGGCGTGCTCGTGCTGTGACTGGAGCAGCATGCGCCCAAGGGTCGGGTCAATCGGCAGTCGCGAGAGGTTTTCGCCGAGCGGGGTGAGCTGGCGCGCGTCGTCCAGCGCGCCCAATTCCTGGAGCAGGCGGTAGCCGCCGTCAATCGCCGCCGGCGGGGGCGGATTCACGAAGGGAAAGGTTTCGATGTCCCCGAAGCGGTAGGCCTTCATATGAAGGATGACCTCAGCCAGATTCGAACGTTGGATCTCGGGTTGGGTGTAGGCGGGGCGCGCCAGGAAGTCCTCCTCCGAGTACAGGCGGATACAGATGCCGTCCTGCACACGGCCGGCCCGGCCCTTGCGCTGGTTGGCGCTGCTTTGGGAAACGGGTTCGACTGGCAGGCGCTTGGTGCGGGTGCGCGGATTGTAACGGCTGATGCGTGCGAGCCCGGAGTCGATGACGTAACGAATCCCGGGAATGGTGAGGGACGTTTCGGCGATGTTGGTGGCGACAACAATTTTCCGGCGCGAAGATTGAGCGAAGACGCGCTGTTGATCCGCGGCACTCAACAGGCCGAACAGCGGGATGATTTCGGCTTCGCGGCCGAAGCGGCCCTCAAGCAGATCACAGGTTTCGCGGATGTCGCGTTCGCCGGGCATGAAAATGAGCACATCGCCCTGCCCTGGTTCATCCAACGCCAGGGTGGCGGCGCGCACGGCGGCATCGATGTAAGTGATATCACCACGCTCCTCGGAAGCTTGATCAAAGGGAGCATAGACGACCGACACGGGATACAGCCGGCCGGACACCTCAATCACGGGTGCGTCATCAAAGGCGCGGGAAAAGGTCGCGGTGTCGATGGTGGCTGAGGTGATGATGAGTTTGAGGTCCTTGCGCCGGGCCAGGAGCTCTTTGAGATGACCGAGGAGGAAATCGATGTTCAGGCTGCGTTCGTGGGCTTCATCCACGATGATGCAGTTATATTCGGACAAAGAGGAGTCGCCCTGGGTCTCGGCGAGGAGGATGCCGTCGGTCATCAATTTGATGCAGGTCTGCGGATTGGTGCGGTCGTCGAACCGGATTTTGCAGCCGACCTCCCCACCCCAGCGCACGTTCAATTCCTCGGCGATGCGGCGGGAGATAGCGAGGGCTGCGACGCGGCGAGGCTGGGTGCAGCCGATGGTGGCTTCGATGCCGAGCCCCGCCTCGAGGCACATTTTGGGAATCTGGGTGGTTTTGCCGGAGCCGGTTTCACCGGCGATGATGATCACTTGATGAGCCCGGATGGCGTCCACGATATCGTCCTTGCGCGCGGTGATGGGAAGGTCGGGCGGATAGCTGACGGCCGGGGCATTGAGCCGGCGCTGCTCACGCAATGCGACGGAAGCGGAGACCTGCTCGTAAATGCGATCGAGAATCTGGTCATGCGTGTGCGGATGATGTTTATCGCGCAAGAGCCGAACCATCCGACCGCCAAGCCGCACCCAGTCGGGCAGCATGGCCTGAGGCAGGAGTTTTCTGATGGCTTCGACCCGTTCGGACGTCATGTCAGGCCCAGCAGTATAGCGGACGGGAGCGAAGCGGAAAACCTTCCTGACAAAAATCTTCAGCTGGCGTGCGCCCAAGCGCGAAGGGCAGGAACGGGCACGTTCACGGCCAATTAAAAACCAGGCCGGCGAAAATGCCGTTGGCGGTGAAGTTATTGAGGTTGCCGCCACTGGGTTCGCTATATCGCGAAAATTCATAGCGCAACACCCCGGACCAATGTTTGGTGAGATTGCGGGCGACGCTGATCACCACATCCTGGTGCAGGTAGTCGAGGCCGGCCGGAATGCCTCCAACGGCATTGTTCTCCGAATAATTGGCGCGCGAAACGACGAAGGTCAGTTGAAGACTGGTTTTGAGATTAAGCGCGTAAGTGGCAGAGGCGTTGAAAGTTTCCACATCTCCTTCATAAGGAACCAGAGCGGACCTACCGTAGTAAGAAGTAACCGTGCGAGACGGGCAGTAGGTGAAGGCACCGGACAAATACAATTGGGGCCGAGGTGTGACGGTGACACCCAGACCATAGGTTTGGGAATCTGAATAACCATCGGCGATAAATCCGCCGCCGGAGACAAGTTCAGCCAGGCTTGCATCATAGGCTGGATCCGTCTTGGAAGAGTAATCGGTGTCTGTAATTTGGTAGCTCAAGGTGGTTTTCAACCAACGGGCCGGGCGCAGGACAAGGCGGCTCTCAACGCCGTCGCTAATGATTTCGCGGTTTAAAATGAAGGCCGGATAACCGTTGGTCGGCCCGTAAACTCCCTGCCAGAGGTCGGTGAGCTGGTTATAATCCGTGTAGCTGGAGCGACGTTCAAATTGAGTAGTCCAGTCGGCCCAACGCCACGGGGAGGTACTAAATCCGGTTTTTAAGTCATAACGGAACGCGTTCGCGGCGGTTTCCCGCTGGAGTTCGGTGGCATCCTCAGCCTGATAAATACTGTAATTATCCTCGCTAAATTGAGCGTCAGCAAAAAAGACGCTGAAAGGAACCCGAGTGAACCGAACATTGGCGGACTGGGTAGCCTTGAATTCATCAAGGCTGGAATTCGCCGGCACGGTTCCGCCCAATTCGAAATCCGGGATGCTTGCGCCAAAGCCGTCTTCGCTCGACCACTCGTTCTGGGTGCCCAGGGAAGCGGTGAGGCCGTCGAGCGGGGTGAATAAATTGGCGAGACTGAAGATTTCGGATTCGCGACTCAACGTGATTTGCTGGCTGCTTAAAAATGTATTCACGTCCAGAGCCGGGATAATCGTGGTTTGGTTGAAATAATCGCTGCCTGAAAGATAGGAATAATAAAACCCGGCGTTGAGAAACCACCAATCCCGAATCTGTTTTTCCAGCACGAGCGTGTTCATGCCCTGCACCTGGCGGTAATTGTCGCCGGTATTGATGAATTGATCGGGCGTGGTGCCGCCGAGCAAAATGCCCGGTTCGAATCCCTGATTCTTTTCGGTGTAAAACGAGACCCGGGCATTGTCCTGAACATGCCAGTCGGCTACATCCTTGCTGACGTCCAATTTGATGGTGTGGGTCCGCTCATCGACCGACTGGGTGGCGGGGTAAATGTTTTTGCCGTTGGCGTATCCCCAATCCAGGGTTGATTCATTGCCGCTTCGATAGCGGTACTCGTAGCCCAACACGATTTGCGGCCAGCGCGGCAGATCGAGTCCGAAATCGACCCATGCCCGACCATTGTCGAGGTGGAGATCCTGGTTGAGGTTAAAGCCAGACGGGAAGATCGTCGGATCATATCCCCCATCGGTGCCATAGTACTTTCGCCATTGGTCAAAGCCGACGTGAATGAAACCGAGATTGTTCTTATCGAGGTCCAAATTAAGGGCAATGTTTTGATCCGGCATGACCGCATGGCCAGTGAGAGAAACCCTTTCGTCCGGACTAATTTGTTCAACGGAAGAAAAGTCCTGCACACCGCCGGAAGTTCCGGCGGGAATGCCATGAAGCTCGCGAAATTTGCCCTGATTGCCCTGGACGATGATCTGGCGAAGGGTGGTGGCGAAGGTAAAGCTCAACTTCGGCGACAGATTCGTGGCGCTCCAGACGGGGCCTTGGTCGATCCAGGCGCGCAGCAAACCGATTTGCAGCGGAGTGAGCGGTTCGCCCCGGCCAACCGGAGGCATTTCCATGTCGGGCACCTGCCGGGCAACATAAGCGATCAAAAGACTGGCGCGGCTATTGCCGGGAACGATGTCATTGGTATTGGCATCACCGCCGGCGAGGGCAGAGGCAGGATAATCGAGGCGGAAATGGCTGCGCGGCTTTTGACCGCCGTGACACCGGAGGCAGGATTGTTCCAAAATCGGGTGGATATCGCGGTCATAATTGATTTTGATGGTCGCGGCCCGGGGCAAAACAAGGTTCGAGTCTGAGGCCAAAGCCAGTTGGCGTGCCAAAGCCATCAGCAAAAGGACTCCAGCCATCCGCAACCCGGTGAGTGTGCAAAAAACCTTCATGCGATGGGCGCGGGATTATTAGTAACGCAAACGCGGGTCCACGTTTGAGCCGTGAACGGCAGTGTGACATCCAGAGGTCCAGCAGGTACCAACCTGGAGGTAGGACGTGTGGTCGGTATTGCCGATGTAAATCCGGCCGACGGGGACATTAGGGCCTTGAACCTGGGAGTGGCAGCCGAGACAAAGGTTGGGGTCGTCCACCACGAGCATTTTCAAATTGATGGAACCGTGAGGATTGTGGCAGACGGTACAACCCTCACGAAGCGCTTCATGCTCAAAAACGAAAGGCCGGGTCTGGTCCTGATGACATTGGGTGCAACTTTCATTTTGTCGGGCCATGGCGAGGCCACCGGCCGGTTTGAAAATGTCGCCGCCATGGGGATCATGGCAGTCAACGCAGTTCATGTGGCCCTCAATCACGGGGTGATGTTGGGGGAGATTGAATTCGGCCTGAACATCCAGATGACATTGGAAACAGGATTCGGGATTTTTACCGGGGTTAATGATAAGCTGGGCGGCGCCACCGGAACGAATGTGCTCGCTGCCGGGGCCATGACAGGATTCACACCCGCTCTGGCCGGGCATGGCCACGTCGGCAAAATGCAACCTCGAATGGGGACTGGCCGGAAATTCACGGACGATCGTGGCGTGACAATCGGCACAAGCCCGGTTACCGACAAAATGGGCACCGGGAATTTCCAGCGGCGCCGCCACCTGTGTGGGGGTGGAGGCGCAGGAAATCAAGAAAAGCGCCAAACCGGCGGGAAGCCCCAGAAAAAAGAGCACGCCGAATGTCCGCTGGTATTTCAACGATTGCGGGTTTGCGCGAGGGCGACGTTGCTCACTGCGGCACCCTTGATGATCTCGGCGGCAATCTGGCTGGAGAGATCTCCACTGGTGGGGAAAACCATCTGGAGATGGCCAGCGGCGTCGATGATCAGCGTGCGGAAGTTGTGGTTGATGGTGCCATCCGTGTTTTGCATTGTGACGCCGCAGCCGCAGGCCAATTCCCGGATCTTATCTACCGGTCCGGTGAAAAAACTCCAGTGCGCGGGATCGTATTGATAAAGCCGGCCGTAGGCCTGCAGAATTTCCGGGGTGTCAAACTCCGGATCGAAGGAAACGGAAATGAAATGCCAGTTGGTCGGGGCATTGGTGAGGGACAAGAGATAGTGCGAAGCTTGCGCAAAATTTTTGGAGAGGCGGGGGCAATAGTCGGGCAGCGGGCAGCGCGTGTAAAAGAACGTGACGGCCAGGGCCTGTCCGGGAAAATCGCTCAACGACACCGGCTGGCCGAGTTCATTGGTAAAGGTATAGTGGAGCAATTCACCCGGCGCAGTGGGATTTGGGGCTGCGGCAGCGGCGACGGGAGCCGGGGGCGGCGCAGTAGCTCCGATCGATATGAGGTTTGCCACCCAGCTTGCTTCAGGCCCGACACGCAGATCGAAGCTGACCTCACTACCAAGCCTCAGGCCCTTGAGGTCAGAAACGGTCCGGACCTTGAAAGGCATCGTCATCGCGTCCATATAGTTTGAAATGGCCGCGTGGCGGATAACCACAATCTGGTTTTCCGGCTGCAGTCCAACGACGATGCCGTGCGCGGAATACACGCGGATGGCGGGGTCGGAAAGTGACGACGATCTCGCAGCTGACGGAAACAACAAAGCGAGCCCTAATGTGCTGACGATCAAGAGCCATGCGAGCATATGATTAGCGAGAGGTTTAAGGATTCGGCAAACGGAACACCTGATAAAAGGAACCGGCTGAAGCGCCGTTGGGAGCGGTGAAGACGGTTGGATCGGTGATTGCCGTGTTGGTAGCGATCGAGGTCCAACCGATAGACAAGTTGGTGGAAACCTGAACGACATAAGTCAGCCCAACGTCCGAGGAGAATTTGAATGTGAATTGGGCGGGAGCTGAAACCGTTGGAGAAGTGAGAATCAGTGGGCTCGCGTTAATGACGCTAACGGAGACGGAATTGGTGGCGGTCAAACCGCTGTCGGCGGTGGCAATGGCCGAGAAGGTGTAAGCCCCCGCGGTCAGATTATTGACCTGAACCGAGAAGGGCGCGGCAGCAACATTACCGAGCGAACTGGCACCCTGCAAAAACTCAACGTTGGTAACATTGCCGCTGGCGACGTTCGCACTGGCCGTGAGCTTCAAAGATGCGGGCGCGCTAAGGACGGTGCCAGAGGCCGGGTTCGTGATGGTCACGACGGGTGGGACGGCGGAATTGGTGACGATGATGTTTCCGACCATGCCTTCGCCAAAATGAATGGAGCAATAATAAGGGAAAGTTCCGGACGAATTGAACGTGTTGGTGAAAGAGTGGGGGGAATTGTTAACGCCAGAGTTCCACAAGCCGTTTGGCGTCCCGGGGGGAGTACCGCTGGTGGTGGAATGATCACTTCCCGACCAAGACCAAATTACGCTGCCATTTACCGGGATGCTGGCGGTGGCAGGAAAAAATTTCAAGCCCCCGCTACCAACCAGGACGGTCACCGACTGACCGAGAGCAGAGTTGGATTGAGTAAAAAGCACGGCCCCGATGCTTAAACCGATGAGTCCAAATATTTTCCTGATCGCTTTCATTTTTTAAATTGTTATTTTTTGATAGATTAAGTTGAGATGCTACCTTTAATGCGATGAGTGAAGATTGGATTTGTTCCCGACAAAGAACCGCTATTTTCGTGGAACTTTCCGGCGCGTCGGCACTCCTATAATGGAAGCCGCGTTATGGCTGAGAGCTTGGATTTTGAAAAACTGGTTGCCTGCCACTACCAGCACCTGTATCAATTCGCGTTCAGCCTGACCCGCGATGAAGCGGAATCATGTGATCTTACGCAAGAAACATTTTGTATCTGGGCAACGCGAGGACATCAGCTTCGTGATATTTCAAAAGTGAAAACCTGGTTGTTTACCACGTTGCACCGTGAATTTCTCGGATCGCGGCGGCGGCAAACCCGCTTTCCACACACAGAACTGGACACCGCCGAAGCAGATCTTCCTGCCATTACACCGGAGCCGGTCAGCCGACTGGACCTGGAACAAGTGATGACCAAACTCTCTCTAGTGGATGAGGTTTACCAGGCACCGGTCGCCCTGTTCTATTTGCAGGATTATTCCTACAAGGAAATCGCTGAAATCCTTGAGATCCCGATTGGCACGGTCAAATCCCGGCTGGCGCGCGGCTTGCTGCGATTGAATCAACTATTTACCGACGCCGGCACCCAACCACCGACAACATGACGCGCGACGAAGCCAAGATTATTTTTCTGCGCTACCGGCCGGGGACAACGGACGAAGAGGATCCGCACGTCCGAGAGGCTCTGGTGCTGGCGAAGGAGGATCTCGAGCTCTCCAGCTGGCTGGAGAAACAAACCGCGCGCCAGCAGGCGCTGCGCAAGACTTTCCGAAGAATCAAAGCCCCTGACGGATTGATGGAGCAAATCATTTCCGAACAGGTAGCCAGCGAGAGGCGGATGAACAGCCACCGCCGATTAGCCGGAATTGCCGTGGCGGCGGGCATCCTGATGGTGACAGTCATCCTGGGATTCCTCTGGCACAGGTCCCGTCCCCATGCCAGCAACACGCTGGACATGTTTGAGCGACAAATGGCGAGCTACGCCTTACGGGGCTACACCATGGATTTGCAAACCAACGATGCTGAAGCGGTCCGGGAGTTTTTCCGGAAACAGCAGGCGCCCTGGGATTACGCCATTTCCAGCACTCTGCAGAAAGCCGCTTTGATTGGTTGTTCGGTTGAAAACTGGCAAACGACCAAGGTTTCGATGATTTGTTTTGCCTCAGGCGCCAAGGTGGCACCGGTTGCCCAGAATGATCTTTGGCTGTTTGTGGTGGATCCAAAATCGGTGGAAGATCCTCCGCGAAACACTCAACCACAGGTTTTCCGCCTTAACCGGCTGACGGCCGCAACGTGGTTGGAGAATGGAAAACTTTACCTATTGGCAACCACGGCGGACGAATCGGTTTTCCGCGGCTTTTTCTAAGGTCCGCCGGGAATTTACCCACCTGGCACACTCATATGGGAAATTACCCAATCAAAGTCGGCGACGGCATTGGGGTCGCCAGTGGGAAGGTCAATCGGGAGCATTGGAACGAGGGGGGTGGACGGCAGCAGCGTGCTTTGGTTGATCCAGCGATGCAAGGAACTATGCCCGTCTGCGAACGAGAAAGCGCCAGAATTATTATGGTATGAGGCCGGTAGATGAGTCCATTCCGAATATTCATTGTAATAAGGCTGCGCAGAGGTATCCACCTCATTCACGAAATAGCCATCGCTGATGCTATCGGGATGTTCATCAAGAAAGACAAAAATTTCCGTGGGCTGGGGAATTTGGGTGATCTTAAAAAACTGCCGGTAATTCGGATCATGCACGTTGACCCCGTTGGTACTGGAAGGACCTGCGTTGCCGACGCAGGCGTTCATGGAATAGCTCCGGATGCGGGAGCTCCATCCATTGGCAATTTGAGGGTCGCTGAGAAGGTGATCTGAGGGACAGCGATAGCAGGCCGTCGAACCGGCGAGGTAACTGCCCAACGCAGCCTGGGTAATCGTCGTGAGGTTTGTGTTATCCGAACTCAAGTCCCAAGTCATGACATTATCGACCCAGTTGAGTTTTGTGCGATAAGAAGATCCATACATGCCGATATTGTAGGGCAAAACGCTGGCGTTATCGTCTGCATAAAGTTGCCAGGAAAGGGAAAGTTGCTTGGTGTTGTTCAGGCAAATTATTCCCCGAGCGCGCTCGCGTGATTTAGCGAGGGCGGGGAGCAAGATGGACGCCAGGATCCCGATGATGGCAATGACTACCAGCAACTCAATCAGTGTAAAACCGGCAGGGGATTGTCGACCGATTCCTGGCGCCAATTTGGATGGAAGTGGGGCAACCATGATCATGGCAAAACACTTTTGCTATTAAAGATAAATACAAGACTTCGCCATCCATGTCAAAAAACATAACGTCACAATTTGGAGACAACAAGGTCCTGACAGTCCGGGGGCTCGGCAAACCCAAAGGGGAAGGCAACGGTAGACTTCTGAACGGCGGAAAGAAATTTTTTGGGCTTAGACCACCAATGTCCAACCCCATGCGTTAGGCTAGACGCATGAAATTAAATCATTTGATCAGCAACGACAAACCCGGGCGGGTCATTCAGACCTTTGGAAACGCCAAACTGCTCAAACACTCGAACGGCAAACATGAATTAGTCGGGGGTTCACCCGCTGATTTCGCCGCCGCCCGGGATTGGGTCTCCTTTTTTGCCCATGAAATTGTTTTCAGCCAAACCGGCGGCGCCACCAGCCCACGACCAACCCCGACAAGCAAAAGTGTCGTTTTTCGATTTCATGCCAGATTGACCGGACAGGGCCCAACCGCAGCCGGTCGCGCGATCGCAAGTTGACCAATAAAAAAAGCCGCCCGGCGGATTGAGGGCGGCCCTTGATATGGGGGGAAGCAGTTAAAGCGCGCTCTTGCCTGCCCTCTTAGCCTTGGCCCAGCGGGCCTTTGCCAATGCGGAGAGTCGGGCTTTGACCGCCGCGCTTACCTTGCGCTTTTTAGGCACGCCATTGGTTGCGGGCTTGGCCGCAGATTTGAGACGTCTTACTTTGGCCCAGCGAGCCCTCTGAGCCGCGGCAATTTTCGCGCGGGCGGCTGGACTCATTTTGGATTTCTTCACCGGGACAAGTGCCGCCCTAAGGGACGCGGCGGACGAATCACCAAGGGTGGCGGCCAGTTCTTTTTCCAATGCGGCAATCTCGTCTTTGAGTGCCGCCGCACGTTTCAGTTGGGATGACGACAACGATAATAGAATACTCATAATGTAACGAGTATAGGACGCCGACCCCCGAGTTCAATAACGAATTTAAATAAATTAATGAATGGTTATTAATGCAGGCGAGACCTGATTTGGCCTAAGAGATAAGACCATTAACAACTGGTTACAAAGCGTGAGAGTCGCAAACCTGGGCGCATTTGATCCTAGTGACCACCAAACCAGGAAGAATTTTGCAAACAATGTCAGCCTGTTGGGTGCCAAAGACTAACAAACTTTTCGCGACCAACGCCCAAACCTCAAAGTTCATCAGGTCCGGTCTTCCCGGTCTGATACCGCCAAGCTCGCTTTGCTCGTGCCATGTTTTCTCATACATCCACGTCATGGAGTTGTTTATTTTTAAAAAGCGGAAATCGGCGGCAAGTTCAGATAAATTTGTTGGTGACTAAGCCTATGCGGATATGTTTCTGTGGTGGGGAGGCAAGGATGTCCAAACAGCTTCATGCTGGCCTCGAAACCTTGTAGGCGAATCAACACAACAAAAAGGGCTCATATGCCGTCCGACACTAACTGGTTTTTCTGGGCGATTGGTTCAGCGGTATTTGCCGCGCTAACCGCCATCTTCGCGAAAGTAGGATTGGACGGAGTGGATTCGGATCTGGCCACCCTGTTAAGAACGATCATCATCTGCGCGATCCTGGCTGGCTGGGTTTATTGCATGGGCAAGTGGAGCAATCCGCTCGCGCTAGCCCCCAAATCTATTCTGTTCCTCATCCTATCGGGCCTCGCCACAGGGGCTTCTTGGGTGTGCTATTTCCGGGCCTTGAAAATTGGCGCCGCCTCCAAGGTTGCGCCAGTGGATAAGCTAAGCCTGGTGTTGGTGGCGATCTTTGCGTTTGTGTTTCTGCAGGAACGGCCTTCGGGGCGCGAATGGGCAGGAATCTTAATGGTCGGGGCGGGCGTGCTGGTGCTGGCCCTGAAAAAATAAGGTGGCGAGTAAGATTGAATTTCGCGTGAACATCCGGCAGAATAAGAGGCAATGAAAAATTTCATCCATGTCCCGCTGTTGATTGCGACCCTGGTACTAGCGGGTTGCAAGCAGGCAGATACCGCCACGGACTCAGCACCTCCGACGCCCTGGCAGCCAACGGAAGCCCAACCCAAGCTACCGACGATGAAAATTTATCTAGGGCCGGAGACATTGGACACCGAACTTGCGCTAACGCCGAAGGAGATCCAAACGGGGATGATGTTCCGCACCAACATACAGGATTCTGACTCGATGTTGTTCTTGCTGCCGTACCCGATGCGCGCCGATTTCTGGATGAAGAATTGCCCGGAATCCATTTCAGCAGCCTATATCAACACCGACGGGGTCATTGAAGAAATTCATCACCTGGAAAAGAACGACACGAACGGAGTATTCGCCAACACCGATGACATCCGGTTTGTGCTGGAAACGAGCGACGGCTGGTTTCAGCGTCACAACATTCCGGTGGGCACGCTCATGCGCACGGAAAAAGGCTCGCTGGCGGAAACGTTTCTCCGGGGCCAGCAATAACCAGGTTCATGCTGACCCTGGAAACACTTTGCGAGTTAGCGGCAATGCCGGGCGCGCGGTTGGAAACTCACGTGGCGGAATTTCCCGTCGGTCACAAACAATTCCGCTTCAATGCCAAGCCCGCGATCATGGGGGTGATCAATCTTTCGGCAGATTCGTGGTATCGCGAAAGCGTCTGCCTTTCGGCTCAGGCCGCGATTGAACGGGGCAAAATCCTGACGGCACAAGGAGCGGCCATGATTGATGTTGGTGCAGAATCAACCCTGGCTCAAGCCGCCCGGGTGAGTGGGGCGGCGCAAAAATCCCAATTGATTCCCGTTATCAAGGGATTGTGCGCGGAACAGATCCTGGTTTCGGTGGAGACGTATTCGCCAACAGTGACGCGTGCCAGCCTGGAAGCGGGCGCCAAGGTCTTGAACCTCACGGGCACAACTGCTTCCAAGGAGATTTTCAAAATGGTGGCAGTGCATGACGCGGCGGTCATCATCTGCTATGTTGCGGGCAAGAACGTTCGCGAAGTGGGCGATTTTGATTTAAGAGCGGACCCGATTCCGCAGCTGCGCGAGTTTTTCTGCCGGCAGATTGAAACCGCCCACCGGAGCGGCGTCAAAAAAATCCTCCTCGATCCCGGGCTGGGATTTTACTACCGGAACCTGCTGGACAGCGCGGTGCGGGTGCGGCACCAAATGAACATCTTTCTGAATTCCTTCCGGCTGCGGGATCTGGGATATCCCGTCTGCAATGCGCTGCCGCATGCATTTGAATTTTTTCAGGATGAAGTGCGCTGCGCTGAACCTTTTTTCGCGGTCCTGGCGGCGCTCGGAAAAACCGACTTGTTTCGCACGCACGAAGTGCCGCGGATCAAAGCCGTGCTGGACACCTTGCATAGTTTCTGACGACTTCAGGACTGCGGGAAAATCTGGTAGAGTAGAAAGTAAACGATCACGCCGGTGACGGAGACGTACATCCAGAGCGGCCAAGTCCAGCGCGCGATTCTTTTGTGCGCTTCAAAGTTCTCCTTTTTCGCCAGCCAAAGAGTGGTGAGAACGAGCGGGACAATGGCGATTGCCAGACTCGTGTGGGTGGCCAAAATGGTGAGGTAAATCGGGCGGAACCATTCCGGTTTCAAGAAGTGGGTTGGGCCCTGATGCAAGACGATCGCGAGGTATCCGTGGTAAGTCAGATAACATAGCAAAAAGACCACCGAGGTGACGAACGCAGAGATCATGCAGTTACGGTGAGCGATCCTGTTGCCGCGTTTGATGAAAATGAAACCGGCCGTCAAAAACAAAGCGCTTAGGGCATTCAAAGTGGCATTGACAGGGGGCAAGTCGTGGATGCTCATGGTTCATTCTCCAACTGGGCGATGGTTTGGAGAATTCGCGGCTGGACGTTGGTCCAATCAATCCCCTCCCCTTCGGTTTCAAAAATTCCTCGCAAACGGGCGTGCTTATCGACCGCTACAAAAATAGTGCTATGAATAAACAAATCCACCGGAGTTTTTTGATCGGCGGAAGCCACGGGCGTGGCCCCCAGTTTCAGACTACCGGCGGCCAAGCCAGCCAGTTGTGCTTTGGTTCCGGTCAGAAACAACCAGCGATTGGAATTGGCGGCATAGTGTGAAGCATAACGCTGCAAAATAACCGGTGAATCGTAATCAGGATCGGTGGTTAGACTCACGAGCCGAGCCGAACTGGCAGGCGGGAGCGCGTCTTGCAATTGCCGCATCTGGCGGGTCATCACCGGGCAAGCGCCGGCACAACGGGTAAAGATGATGTCGGCCATCCAGACATGATTGGTGAGATCTGCGAGCGTGGTGACCGAGCCAACCTCGTTGGTAAGGGTGAAATCGGCGATCTGGCCAATAACCGGCAAAGGTTTCTTTTGAGCGCTGCGCAATTCAGCGAAGGAGAGCAGATAAGCGAGGCTGAGCAAACCGAAAAACAGGATCAAGCCGACCCAAAGTGTCCGCGGTAACGGTTGGGAATTGTCAGCCATGAAACAGCAGCGCGCGGAGGTCCGCGAGCTTATTCAAAGCTGGCGGTGGTTCCGCTTTTGGATTTGATCCATTTATCAAAATCAGCCTGACTTTCGACGGTCACGAAGCCGCCGGTCATGGCTGCGTGGCCGGGGCCGCACAATTGGGCGCAATTGATCTGGTAACGCCCAATCTGCGTAGGCTTAAACCAGACAGGAATCCGCAGACCGGGAATGGCGTCCTGACATACGCGCATGGCGATGATTTTCAAGGAATGAATGACGTCCTTCGAACTCAAATAGATGATGACCGGCTTGTTTACGACGACATGCAGATCGTTCAGGGTCTGGATGTCGTCCTTGCCGTTGGCATCAGTGGGATCAACCCCGAACACGTTGTCGGAGGCGACGAACTTCATGTCTTGGCGGCCAAAGATGCCATCGAGCCCGGCATACCGAGCGTTCCAGGCATATTGTTGAGCGACAACCTGAATGACGGTGGATTCACTGGCGGGCGGAAATTTATCCACGGCTTTGGACCAGAGCGGAACAGCGACGAAAACCAGCAACAAAGCTTCAACCCCGGCCACGGCGAGTTCAATGTAGCTTGAGGCGTGGTTGCGCACGCCGACATAATCGGCCTTTGGATTGCGCGAATGGTGAAAGCGAAAGAGGGCATAAAAGAAATAAACCAGCCACCCCAGGAAGAGCGCGATCATCAACCAGTGGACGTAGATGATAAGATCGTCAACGCCCTGGCCATTTTCGGAAGCCAAGGGGGGCAGTCCCAGGACATATTTACCAAACCAGTCTTTCATATTTTAACTTCAGACAAATTCTGCCCGGCCGAGGAGGTTCTGGCGTGGGCGGTTTCCTTGCGAATGATATAGAAGAAAAATCCGGCGATGCTGAGAAGGACGGTGACAATGACTCCCATCAGCGTAAAAATCCCCCAGTTCATGCCACTGGCGAGCGGTGAATCCGAGCGCCCGTAACAGGCGGCACAGGCGACGGCAGGCGAGGGCGACAACGCGGCGGAAACGGCAATGACCGCCATCATTTTGGAATATTGGCGCAGAGCTTTCACAAATAGCTGATATTTTTGAGTTTTTTCAGAAAATAGAATCCGTAAAAAATGACCAGAATAGCCGCTCCCACACCTGCAAGCCCAAGAATCGGATGATCATTGGTAAAGCCCCACGCCGCAAAACCGAACGACAGGGCCGTCATCAGGGTTACGAAAATGAGATGGAAGGCTTTTAGGGACATGCTAGTGGGTGACGGTGCCCGTGGGAAAATCCTGCATGGCGTAAAGAGTCAGGGCGAGCAGGCCGGCGAAGAAAAACACCGTAAAGGACAAGAGGGTATAAATCAGCTTCTTTTCGGACAACAAGTGCATCAAAAAGCCGGCGACAAGAAAGGCATTCACGCAGGCCACGGAGAGGATGAGCGAAACCTTAACGGCCCAAGTATAGTGGGGCAGATAGGAGATGAAAATCATCAAGGCCACCGCGCAAAGCACGCCGATGAAAATAAAAATGCAGCGCTGGAGATAGCTTTTGAAATCAACCGGATGTGATTCGCTCATAAATTCTTCAAGTTAAATATAAGACAGGAAAAAGGAAAATCCAGACCAAGTCCACGAAATGCCAGAACAATCCAGAGACCTCAATCCGGTTGGTAAAACGTTCACGATCGGTCTTCCACATCTTACTGCCCGGCCCCCAGAGGTAGCCAATGACCAGAGTCCCGCCGAGAATGTGTAACGCGTGCAAACCGGTGAGGGTAAAATACAGGGCGAGAAAGGTGTTATGCCACGGTCCATAATTTTCCATGGAGGAGATGGCATCGCGGGAAATTTTGATTTCGTCACGGGGAATATTCGACTGGGAACGGAGATCATACAACAACTTCTCGTCGGTGACGTAACGGCCTTCGATAGTGACCGAATCGGCATCACTGGCGATCATGTGCCCATCAGCGAAACGACCATCCTTGAGTTTGATTTCATAGTGAATCCACTTGTCGTGGTACTCGTACATTTTCACGCCGAGGAAGGTGAGGGCCAAGGCGATGGTACAGGCATGGAAGAATTTGAACCGTCCAAACTCGCCGACTTTGCAGGAAACCCATGCCAGCAAGGTGGTGATGGCGGAGAGGGCCAGGAGAATGGTATTCAAGGTGCCGAAACGGACATCGAGCCACCCATGGGGCCACATGCCCTCGTCGGCGCCAACTCGCAGCAAAACATAGGCGGAGAAAAGACCGCCGAAGAGCATCACTTCGGAGGCCAGAAAGAGCCAGATTCCGACTTTGGCGTTATAAATGCCGGTGTCCGGCCTTGGTTCGACAGTATAGGGGATTTCCATGAAAGTTGATCAGTGGGCGGCGGCGACCACAACCTTGGGGGTGGACGGACCTTCGGGTTCGTTTTGGGGTGTAAAATCGGTGGCGTGTCCAGGAACACTATACTCGTAAGGACCGCGGTACACGTGCGGGACATGGGTGAAGTTACCATGCGGCGGGGGGGTGGGTGTCTGCCACTCCAGAGTGGTGGACTGCCAAGGATTGTCATCCACCTTTTCGCCGTGCTTGATGCTCCAGAAGAAATTAATGATGAACGGAATTTGAGCGATGCCGAGGGCGATTGCGGCCCAGAGAATCCAGACGTGAAGGGACATCATGTTGTTGCTCAAACCACCGATGACTTCCGCGCCGCCACGGCTGTTAACAGCAGCCGAATAATTGGCGCCCCCGTCAGACATGCGGCGCAACATTCCGGCCATACCTTGGGCGAACATTGGCATGAAGACCAGATTCATAAAAATCAAGGAGCAAACGAAATGCACGCGGCCCCAGAATTCATTCATCTTGCGGCCGGTTATCTTGGGATACCAATAGTACAGACCGGCAAAGAGGCCAAAAATGGTGCCCGGGGCGACGACATAATGGAAATGGGCGATAATATAATAGGTGTCATGCAGGTGAACATCGCTGAGGTTGAAACCGAGCGGCAACCCAGTCAACCCACCAATACCGAACATCGGTAAAAACGCCAGGGCGAAAAGCATGGGAGTGTTGAAACGGATCGAGCCTCCCCACAGTGAGATAAAGAGACAAGTCAAAATGATCACGGAAGGGATGGAGATGATCATGGTGGTGGCTTGGAAAAAGGTGGATATCTTGGTTCCCATCCCCGTCATGTACATGTGATGCGCCCAAACGATGAAGGAAAGAAAACCAATTGTCAGCACGGCATAAACCAAGGACTTGTAACCCCAAATGGGTTTGCGGGTATTATTGGCGATAATTTCGCAGACGATCCCCATGGCGGGCAAAATCAAGACATAAACCTCGGGATGACCAAGGAACCAGAACAAGTGCTGCCACAACAGAGGGCTGCCGCCGCCGCTGATGTGGGCCAGATTACCGCTAACGGCCAGACCGGTGGGGAGGAAGAAACTGGTATGTGCGACGTTATCCATTAATTGCATCAAACTGGCGGCTTCCAGCGGAGGAAAGGCCAGCAGCAGGAGAAAGGCAGTCACGAACTGCGCCCATACAAAGAAGGGCAACCGCATCCAAGTCATGCCGGGCGCTCGCAGCTGAATGATAGTGGCGATGAAGTTCACCGCGCCCAATAGAGAAGACGTAATAAGCAACACCATGCCCAAAATCCAGAATAACTGGCCGTGGGTAGGGATTGAGGTGGCGAGGGGCGAGTAGGAAGTCCAGCCAGCCTGGGCCGCGCCGCCGGGAATGAAAAAGCTGACAAACATGACGAGACCACCCAGAAAATAGGCATGATAACTGGCCATGTTGACGCGGGGAAAGGCCATATCGGGCGCGCCAATCATCAGCGGCACCACGTAATTGCCGAAAGCGGCAAAGGCCAAGGGCACAATTCCCAGGAAAACCATGATGGTGCCGTGCATGGCGCCAAAGGAATTGTACAAATCGGGCGAAATGACCCCGCCAGCGGCGACCTGGCCGAGGACTTTTTCCAAAATCGGCCCGAGGAAGGGCACTGGTTTGCCTGGATGGGCAATTTGCCACCGCATCAAAAGCATCAACATGAACCCGAACCACATGAAGCACAAGGCGGAGAACCCATATTGAATGCCGATGACTTTATGGTCGCTGGAGAAGATGTATTTCTGCCAGAAATTGGGTTCATGATGCTCATGATGCCCGTGGTCGTCATGCCCTTCGTGGCCATGGTGAGGATCCGGTTGGCGGGACGGAGGAAATTGTTGAACGCTTGCATCCATAAATTTATTTAATTTTATCCAAGACGAGCGCCGTCAGCAACAACGGCAGATAGATGATCGAGGCCAGAAAAAACTGCCGCGCCCGGGCGCGGGTCATTTGCCGGGAAAACTGGATAGCAAAGAATAAAAAAATGGCGCCAAGAATGATGGCGCTAACCAGATAAAATTCTCCGCTAATGTGCCAGACAAACGGGAAGAGGCTGGCGAGCATCAGGGCCAAAGTGTTGCTGATCGATTGTTGGGCGGTGCGGCTGCCGTCGGGGTCAACATGAGGAAGCATGACAAAGCCGGCTTTGGCGTATTCGTCGCGATACATCCAAGCGATGGCGAAGAAATGAGGCAATTGCCAGAAGGCCAGAATGGCAAACAAAGCCCAGCCTGCACCACCGAGCTCGTTGCGTGCCGCGGTCCACCCCATCAATGGAGGCAGAGCGCCGGGAATGGCCCCGACCAAGGTATTTGCCCAAGTGATGCGCTTGAGCGGTGTGTAAATAAAGAGGTAGCTGACCAGGGTGACTGCGCCCAGCACAGCGGTGAGCAGGTTTACTGCGAGGGCCAAATACAAGAGACCAGCCACGGACGTAATGCCGCCAAAAAGCATAACGCTGGTGGGTTGGAGCCGACCCGATGGCAAGGGGCGGTTCCGAGTGCGGGGCATTTTGGCATCATATTCACGCTCCAGCAATTGATTCAGGGCGGAAGCCCCGGACGCGACCAACGCGGTGGCTGCCAGCGCATTCAGCATCAGCAAATAATTCATCGGACCATGCCAGCCGAGGTAAAACCCCACGAGGGTGGTGAGGAGCACGAGGGTAGTCAGGCGCGCCTTGGTCAAATCGGCAAGAACGGCGGCCCAGCTTTTTTCAGCGGTGGTGGTGGTCAGGACTTCTGCCGTAACTTGTTTCATTGCCAATTTTAAAATTATAAAATCACTTCGCGCCAGCCAAGGATGGTTGCGGGTTAAAAACGGCTGATGAATCGGTCGCTGAAACCGGGGCCTTCCGGGCGAGGGCAATTATGCACCAAAGCGACCCGGTGACCAGCGAAAGCGCACCAACCAATACGTGGGCGGTGGCAATATCCGCAGCCTTGTTGGACCAGATGGTCTCAATCCCCAGGGCCACCTGGATCAAGATCAATCCCAGCCAGAAGAAAGCGAACTTGGTGAGGTAATCCTTTATACCCAACCGCTTGATTGAGAGACCGGCAGCCGCTGCCACTCCCAAGAAGATCAACAGCGCGCCCAAACGGTGGATCATTTGCAAAACAACTTGAAAGGCGGTGATGGGATTCTGATTTACGACGTCCATGCGCTCGGCATTATAGCGGGCGATGGATGCGGGAGAGGTATCCGGCCAGATTTGGCCATGGGCCAACGGGAAATCGGATATGGACAAACCGGCATGCTGATGGCGCATGGTGGCGCCGAGGGCGAGCTGAAGAAAAATCAGCACGGTGACGTACAAAACGTGGCTGCGCAATCCACGCGGCACAAGCACCGGCGACTGGCTAGCGGAGAGCCGAAACCAGAAGCGGCTGGTCAGGAGAGCGATGGCGCAAATAAGCGCAAAAAAGGATTGAGCGACAATGCCGTGAAAAATTCCCAAGCTGTCCATCGACAAGGTAACGCGCAGGCCACCGAGAACCCCCTGAGCGACCACCCCTAGGAAGGCGGCAATGCCGAGCCATTTCATCCAGCGACGCGAATCCTTTAAACAAAGCCAGAAAGCCAACACTGTGGTCATCAAGCCCACCACTGAGGCCCACAACCGATGAGTGTGTTCATAAAAAATTCCCCCAATCCACTTGGAAGGCGGGAACAAAAACATGTTATAGCCGTAACTGTTGGGCCAGTCGGGAACGGACATTCCGGCTTCGTGGCTCGTAACGAGACCGCCGGCACCAAGAAGCAAAAAAGTGGCCACCGCGGTAATGACCGCGAATCGGTGCAGCCAGCTGTTCGGATACGAATTGGCGGAAATATTTTTGTCCATTAAAAAACGGCACCTGGCAAACGTTGCCAGGCGCCATTTACTAAATTTAGCCTACTTGACTTCAAAAGCCGGGAAGTCAATTTTAACATCAGCATCCTTGACTTCCACATCCAGCGTCTCGGTGCCCAGTTTGCGATGGCTGGCGGTGACAGTATACTTGCCCGGAGGCACGTCTTTGATCGTGAAAGTACCATCTTTGCCGCTCACTGCAAAGTAAGGGCTATCTTCAATGGTCACCCAGGCAAACATCCAAGGATGAACGTCGCATTGAAACTTCATGAAGTCTTCCGGTTTGTCAAAAGTATAGTTCAAATCCGGGCCGCCGGCCATCTGGGCATCGTTATGTGGGTCATTGCCATTCTTGGAGACAGTGTGGACGTTGTGGATACATGGGTCGGAATTCTTGACGATGATTTTCTGGCCTGTTTGGACGGCCAAAATGGTGGGAACATAGAGACACCCCTTTTGGTCAAGGATGGCAGGGGCGGCAGCGGCGCCGGTTGATTTACCGGTAACATTTAGGGAAACAATAACATCTGCTAGTTCGCCATTCGGGCCGACGGCATAAAAATGAGTGAAGGGCTTTTCGGTATGGAGCGCTCCGCAGGTAGGATCGTTCTCGAGCGGAACGATCTCTTTTTCGGGAGGCGGAGTGCCTTTGAAAGATATAACGCCGGTGATATCCGCTGCGCGGGATCCAGTGCTGGCAGCCAAACCGGCCGCCAAAAACAGCATTAAACATTTTTTCATATAGACTGCGCAACCTAGCACCGGAAAGACACACGAACAAGCAAATTGTGAAATTTTTCACAAGCTTTTACGGCCTTTTCCAAGCAGGGCAAAATACACTTACTTTTTGTTGCGCATACGAAAGCAAGCGATGCCCAGAAATAGGGCCAATTGCGCGGCGATGATCCCCGGCCAGCTCCAATGCCACCAAAAGAAAGCCAGTGCGGAGATCAGGATGGAAAGACCGCACCAAATCCATTTAGATTCATTCTCAGCCTCGGCAGCGCGATAAAAGAAAATGGCAAACCCCACCATTACCAAAATCTGAAGGTAGGGAATGGTCATGGTGAACCCGGATCGATCAACGGCGCAAACCGCTCATGACGTGCGCCATCTCGATGGCCGTCTGCGCTGCCTCCCGGCCGCGATTATGTTTTTTGTCGAGGCAGCGCTCGCGAGCCTGATGGTGGTTTTCCAGCAGGAGAACTTCGTGAATGACAGGGATTTCGTGCTGAATCTGAATTTGGGACAGCGCATTGCTGACGGCTTCGCCGATGTGCTGGGCATGGGTGGTGGCTCCCCGTAGAATCACCCCGAGGCAGATGATGGCGGAAAACCGGCTGTCCGACGCGGAAAGTCGGGCAAGGCGGGCGGCGACAACGGGTATTTCGTACGCTCCCGGCACGCGAACGATTTGAAGTTTGCCGCCGGCGCGACGAATTTCCGATTTAGCAGCACGCAGCAGTGAGTCCACGTAGACGGCGTTGTATTTGGAGGCGATGATGGCATAATTGCCACCGCGAGCGGCGCCTTTTTTGGCAGTAATCTTCTGGAGCATATAAAATCAAGCGGCGATTCCCGAGGTCAGTTCAAAAGCGACCGGCAATCCGGAAGGCCGAACCATATGACAGCCATACTAACGCGCGGAAACTGATTTCAAAAACAAAAACCGGAGGGTCAGGCCACCGAAAAGTTCGTCAGAGTAAATGGCCCAATTTTTCGCGTTTGGTTTTCAAATAGCGCGCATTGTGCGGGTTTGGTTTTACTTTAATCGGCACCTGCTCGGCGATTTCCAATCCGTAGCCTTCCAAACCGACGATTTTTCGCGGATTGTTCGTCAGCAAACGGATGGTTCGCAAGCCTAGATCGACCAGGATTTGGGCACCGAGACCGTATTCGCGAAGGTCCATTCCGAACCCAAGTTTTTCGTTGGCTTCCACGGTATCGTACCCCTGCTCTTGCAGCTTGTAGGCCATGATTTTTGGGGCCAGACCGATGCCCCGGCCTTCTTGACGCATGTAGAGGATCACACCGCGGCCGGCCTCGGCAACCTGGCGCATGGCCTGATGCAATTGCGGTCCGCAGTCGCAGCGCCGCGAGCCAAAAACGTCGCCGGTAAGGCACTCGCTGTGAACCCGCACGAGCACATTCTTGACGCCGGAAACTTCGCCGCGGACGAGTGCGAGGTGATGCTGACCGTCGACCTTAGAACGATATAAATGAAGGTCAAAATCACCATAATCGGTGGGCAACTTGACGACCTCGACGCGTTCCACGAGCTTTTCCCGGGTGCGGCGGTATTCGATCAAGTCGGCCACGGTGCAGATTTCCAACCCATATTTAGTGGCGAATTTCAACAATCTCGGCAATCGCGACATGGTGCCGTCATCGTTAACGATTTCCGCCAAGACACCGGCGGGCCGTAGACCGGCCAGACGAACCAGATCGATGGCCGCCTCGGTATGGCCGGCGCGGCGCAGCACACCTCCTTCGCGATAACGCAGTGGGAAAATGTGGCCTGGGCGGACTAGATCGTCGCGTTGGGTTTGAGGATCGGCGAGTAATTGGATGGTATGGGCCCGGTCAGCGGCGGAAATACCAGTGGAAACGCCGTGCGCAGCATCCACAGAAATGGTGTAAGCGGTGCGCATCCGCTCCATGTTCTGCTGGGTCATCAGGGGAAGTTCCAAGCGGTCCAATTCGCTGCCGACCATGGGGACACAGATGACCCCGGAGGTGTAGCGAACCATGAAACTGATATTCTTGGCGGTAGCCTTTTCGGCAGCGAGAATCAGGTCGCCCTCGTTCTCGCGGCTGGCGTCGTCCACGACGACAACCATCTTGCCCCGGCGGATGGCGTTGACCACGGAATCGATGCTGCTAAATGCACTTTTCATTGCTGTTGATAAAATTAGTTGTCCGCAGTCAGAATGTCACAACATTCATTTAAAGTAATTGGAAGTTTTAACGTTTTTTGCTTTGACAGCGCCAAGATCAGCTTTAATGTGGACCTAAATCTTTGGGTTCCAGGCCCAAGGAAACGGGGCTGTAGTCATGTCAACCCTCAGTCCAGAAAACATATCCAGCAGCACGACGGGTGGTTCCGCAGCCACGGTGGTCGATTTGCAAGAAAATCTCCGCCGACTCGACCGTTTGGCGAATCTTGGTTTGGTCTCTGCCAGTCTGGCGCACGAAATCAAAAACGGCCTCGTTTCCATCAACGTTTTCATCGAATTGTTGCTGCAAAAAGGCGACGATCTGGAGATGACGGAAGTGGTCCGGCGAGAATTGAAGCGGATTGACGCCCTGGTCACACAGATGTTGCGTTTCGCCGCCGCCAAACCGAAAATTTTTGCGGCGATTCGTGTCCATGAATTGCTGGATCACTCCGTACGGCTGCTGGAACATCAAATGACCGGTAGCTTGATTACGCTGGTGCGCCAGTATCGGGCAGAGAACGATCTGTTGCGCGCCGATGAATCTCAACTACAGCAGGCGATCATGAATCTCCTGCTCAACGCGGTCGAAGCCGTGGGCAGCAATGGAACGGTGACTATCAGCACGGAAATTGTGACTGGAACCGACGGGGTGCGACGACTGAGAATTTCAATTCGCGACACAGGCACGGGGATCACGCCGGAGAATCAAACGCATTTGTACGAGCCTTTTTTCACCACGAAAAAGAATGGAACCGGACTCGGGCTTTCCATTACGCGACGGATCGTGGAAGAACATCGCGGGGTGATTGAAGTTCAAAGCACACCCGGACAAGGTTCGACTTTTTTCATTTCCCTGCTGGCGGACCAGGCGCCCGCTTCTCGTCCAGCGTGATGGTTTGTGGCCGGTCTCAAGACTTAAGATCAGTCAATCGGTTCATGCCTGAAGACGGGACTATTCTTTTACACTTGAAGTCAGCCGGATCAGAGCCAGCACCACCCCCCAGAGCAGCAAAAAGGCGCAAACCGATTTCAATATCCGCGAGGGCCAGCTAAGTGCCTTGACGTTGGCCGCAAACAGCTGAATGGTCAGCGGTTTATCGGTTTCGGTCTGGAGGATTTGCAAAAAAACGAAGCGCTGGCCGCGAACCGGCAAATTGACATGCAGCGGCAGCACCTTGGCGGAGGCGATTTCCTGCGCCCGCTGCAGTTTGTCCCATTGTTCACCGGCTTCAGCGCTGTCATATTGCAGCCCGAGTTGGACTGGTTCGAGGCCATTAACCCCAGCGCCGGATTGGGCCGAGTTCCGAAATGTAAAATCACTTTGGGCCGCGACGAGATTGCTGGCCTGGGCGGCCTGCAAATCTTTTTGGAGCTGCTTCACGTCATCGCTGGCATGGTCACTCGCGGCAAGCTTAAGCCGGGCGCGATTCAGGCTGGCACCAGCCTCCCGCATATTACCGCTGGCCAATTGGCGTCGTGCCTCAGTCACATCACGAAGCGCCTCGGATTTTTCCGCCGATTTTTTAGCCTGCTCCATGCTTGAGTAATCGAGAATTGAAAAACTCGAGGTGGCGGATTCCGGCGCGGGCGAGAGATCGCGAGTCATGGTGCCCTGAAATGATTGGTAATTATAATCCGGAGGCAGATAGATTTCCCAGCTTGCGCTCTTGAGCGGCACGTCAAATTTCGGGGAAACAAAGCCGACATTTCCACGTACCCTCGGAAAGGGAGCACTACCAACGTAAGTCAACTCGACCGGAGTGGAACCCTCGCCGGAGGTTGATGATTCAACCGGCAAGAGCAGCTTGCCATCGCGCACACAGGGCCGCACGGCTTGACCAGCAACGAACGCCGACCAAACCTTATCCCCTGCCGGCAATTCCAGTTGCAGGAATTGGCGGCCGTTGCTGCGCAGGGAAAGCGACATTTCAGTCATCATCTGGCCATCGTCGGCGATGACGCTGGTGAGCCGCGCTTGTTCCACGATTGCCTGCAAAACTTCAGCCTCGCCCAACCGCCGCAAATTGAGTGCAAGATGATAGCCTGGACGCACGTAGTGATAGACCAGCGCGGTGGCGGGATCAGGAGTGCCAGCCCAGTCGGGAAAGTCACTGGCATCCACGCACTGCAGCCCCGCCGCATCCGCCTCGGAGACTTGCAGTGAGGCCTTGGCGGCAATCGCCAGGACCCCAGCCTCACTTTCCGCGCCTTCTGCCGTGACGCCTGAGATGACGAACGTGTTGGTCGTCAGGGGACTTGATTGTTCCCAAGTGACGTTCAGGGTATAAGAACCCAGGGTTGGATTCTGCAAGTCGACACGCCAGATATTTCCCGCCAGCTCGCGGTTACGGATATTGGGTCCGGTGATTTCAACATTGCGGAAGACGTCCGGGACCCGGATAAGAAGAGTCTTGACCGGCGCGTTGGCGATTTCATAGCGCACCAGAGCCCGGCCGGTCAGGAGAGATTCCGAGAGGGAAAGGGTATTCACAATTTCCGCGCGAACCCAGGCAGAAACGGTTTCGGTAGCCAGCGACAAATTCCATTCCGGAGCGTTGCCGGGATTGGGGGAGATGAACTTGTAAGCCAGAACACCGCCGGCCCCGGCCAGGAGTGGGTAATCGGGCAAGTTCAGCGCGGGAATTTCCTCGAGGCCGTCAAATGAGCGAGTCTTTAACGAAACACCTGGCTCGCTGGTAACGGCGACGAAGCCGGTTAGTTTGGTGGTGTCCAGTGGATGCACGCCCGCGATATCGAGCGACTCCGGGAGCTGCTGATAATCGCGGGTAAGTTCCAGATTCAAGGAGTAGGCGCCGATCGTGCGATCTTTGAGAGTGATCTCCAAGATGTGTCCACCTTGCTCGACTCGCTCACTTTGCTGCTGGATGCCAGCACCGTCAGCCTGCTCCACCCGGTAACCGCCAGGGAGCAGCACTTTCAGCGAAAACAATCCTGCATGCTCAATGCTATAATCAATCGTTGCCAAGAGGGAAAGTCGCTCCGAGCTTACTTGAAAATCGTTCCGGACGACGGCCTCGATTTCGGGCTGAATGGGGACAACGCGCGACCGCAATGAAAAATTCTTAGTGGCAAATTGAAACACGCCGGACAAACCCTCCGGACCGCCGGGAAAAACACTTTTGAAAGCATCTGCATCGACGCGCTGCAGCCCATCGGACGATTCGACGGATACGCCCAACTCTTCGCTTCCGCGCAGGGCAATCAGCCCGGTCTCCCGCTTAATGTCAAGGGCGCGCGGGAGGTCAATCCTGAGGCTGGCCGGCAAAGTTTCCAGACTCTTTTCAGTTTCCACCAGCAGCCGCCAGGAGGTGGAAAATCCTTTTAAAAGAGATACGGTGAGAACCTGTCCGTCGTGCCCATTTTCGATCGCCCACGTGCGAATACCTTCCCCTTCGACGCGCAAAAGCCGCTGATCTGCGGGCAACAACACGCGAGCCTGGCTCAATTCACCCTGAGAGATTTGATAGTCCAGAAAAGTACGGAGGTTCATCACGCCACCGCCGAAGCTTACCAAGGCGGCATCCTGACAAAAGGCCGTGGTGGCTATTTCACCAGAGCGTTGCAGGCGCGGGGTCCAGGACATTTCGATGCGGCCGGCCGAGCCCACCACGGCGTCAATGCGGGTGGCGGACTTTTCCAGGGTGCGTCGAAACGAAATTGCGGCCGGAAAATCCACCTCAGCTTCCGGCTCATCAAGCGTAAATGACATCTGGCTGGAAAGCGCAGGCGGAATGCCGAAGCCAAGCTGTCGCTTTGTCACGTCGCCCGATATTTTGACGAGCAGTGTGATTTCGACCAGGGTTTCGCGGCGTCCAACTTTTATGGACAAACTGCCGCCGTCGCGGATCAATTGCGCCCGACCACTCTGGACGATGTAGCGCTCCACGGCCACATCGTCCCCAAACAGCTGAATGGTTTGGCCGTCTTCCGCCGGTGAGAGTTGCAAAGTTGCGTCCACGGCGGCCACGTTGTCATTCACTGTGACCTGATAGCGGGCGGCGACGATGGCGGCGTGGGTCAAGGCCATGCGCTGATCAGCGGATCCAGCCGCGGCAGCGCGCGCAACATTGAAACTCAAACCCAGCAACAAAATGGCCGTTACCGCGGAAGGAAAGGCTGGTCCCGGGATGGGAGGTTCCATTTTGGGGATCTGGTCGGACGAGGACCTGGCACGATGGTCACGAGGCCAGTATTTCCAGATCAGGATAGCGATAATGGCCAAGGAAAGGACAGGAAAGCCGATGATGAGTGCATCGTGAAGGGCACGCCACTGAACCAGCAGGCTGCATACCGAACCCAGCATCAAGGCCAGAGCCATGGTCAAAAAAAGACTGTTACGGCGAGGGCGACGCCATTGGAGCCACCAAACTATCAGACCGACCAAAAAGACTGCAGTTTGCCAAGTCATTTGAATTGTTTGAAAGGTCTGGAGCGGCATAAAGTGAGCACGGATGGAAAGGGGTTCATCGCGAATATTTAAAACCTTGGTGAAAAGGAAGGGTTGACCAGACTCCGGAAGTTCAATGCGGATGGAACGAATACCTGCCGCGGTTGGCGCGGGAGTTGGTGCCGTTAATTCGCCGGCAGCCGCTGTGCCATTCGGTGAACCAATAGAGGCAACTCCAGAAGAAGACGGCGATGCGGGTGCATACACTCGGTGATCGCTGCCCGAGGCGTAAATCGTGCCGGAGTCCGCCGATGCCTGTGCGACAGGATTGTTCCGCGGATTGGCAAGTTGAACCAATCCGCGCTGCGAAAGCTCGGCGAACTGTCCCGCATCCATTTGAGCCACGCTGCCATCGGCATAAAGTACTGCGCAATGGCCATTAACAATGGGGCTGAACGCCAGCACGGAATCAGGCTTTAAGCTGTCGAACAGCATCCCGCCGCCAAGGTAGGTGAAGCGCTGTCCGGTTTCGGTGTCGTAAGTGATCTTATCCGATCCGAGTTCGTCTTTCATTTCGTCGAATGACTGCGGCAGGCGGTTATTGTTATCGCCGGAGAAAATTCTGGCGGCCAGACCAACCTCCTTGAGGTTGTTGATTGAGCTGATGCTCTGCGCCTTGCGTTTGGCGGAGGATAACGCCGGCAGGAGCATCGCCCCCAGTATGGCCAGAATTGCCATCACGGCGACCAGAGTGAGAACGCCATTCCAGCCGCGCCGCGCGGCCGAGATCACGAGAGCGATAACCAGAAAGGCCAGGAATCCAACGGCGAGGATGGCGCCACCGGCTTCGTGCAGCACCTGGCCGTAGAAAGTGAGGAATTTACCCCAGGCATCGAAGAGCTCATAGGTCGTGCCCTGCGCGACGTTCATGCTGCCGCCAAAACCGGACAAGCGGAGGGTGGGAGGAACAAAGAGTTGCCACTCGGCGTAGGTGTTAGGCACGTCGGTGCGCGGCGCGTCAAAAGCCAGCGTTTTTCCAAATGTTGAAGCAAGGGCGCCGTTGGTTTGGGCATAGAGGATGTCCACGGTAAACGACTGGTCCCGGTCCGTATCGCGCGGCAGCGAGACGAGCACACATTCACCATCCCGCTCCGGCTTGACTGGCTGGGAATTGACATAGCAGCCCCACAGTTTTGAATGAGGCGGCAATTCAAACTGTTGGAATTGTTTCTCGTTGTTTTTCACCATGAACGAAGCTTGCGTCAACATTTCGCCTGAATCGGTCAGAACGGACGTAATCTGCGTGCGATCAGCAACGGCTTCCAGTACGGGCAACTCGGCAAATTGATTCACCTGCACAGACAAATCAGATGCTTCGCCGCTGTATTGGTAGGCGAGCGCAACGGTGCGGGTGATAAAAGACCGGTCAGCCGGGGCGAGCTCCGATTCGTCGATGCGCCGCAAAGAGGTGCCCGGAGACTTCGGCACAAGCTGCAGGCTGGAGGCCGTGGTAATGGCGACAGAACCCGTTTCACGTTCGACGCCCACGGCATGGACACCGCCCGGCGCCAGGCTCGCCCCATTGGGATCAAACGAGTAATCATAAGTGACGACCAAGGTATACCCTCCCCATACTTTGTCCTGTAAACCAATGGTCCAAATCTCACCGGATTGTTCCTTGCGCCGGATATTTGGGCCGGTGAATTCTACGTTTTTAAAAGCTGCCGGCACACGGACCTTGAATTCCTGCACGCCCTGGTTCACAAGTCCATAGCGGATCGTCGCGCTGCCACCAACCTGACCATCGCCGACGGTGACCAGATTGAACACATCCGCCGCCACGCGGGCGGTTAACCGTTCGGTGGCGACGGAAAGTTCCCAATCCGGTTGTTCCGCAGCGTAAGCAAGAATTTCATCAGCGTGGTCGGGCAATCGATTCACGGGGATTTCGCGAAGTCCGGAAAGCCGACCGGTGCGCAACTGAATACCCGGCAAAGAAGCCGCGCCGATAAGCGCAGACTCGCGGGAGGCGCGCGCAACGCGCAAAGGCGTAATGATAATCTTGTCGGGAAAAATTTTCAGGGATTGCTCGAGTTGTACTTCAATTCGACGTGCTCCAAGCACCCGGGCGGTAAAATTCACGCAAAGCTTTCCATCGGTCACGTTCCAATCCTCAATTCCGTCTCCCCGGACATCCGCAACGGCAAACCCGTCGGGCCGCGTTAATTCAAGCACGTAAATTCCGGCCTTTTGCACGTCCAGTGCAAGCCCATGGGAGACGAGCAGCCGCGCTTCTTCGAGACGGGCGTCGATGCGATCAGTAACATAAATCACCGGCTCGACCGGCTTGAGACTGAGGGACAAAGTAAAGGGACGGGCGTTGAACTGGTAAGCAGCCACCGCACCGTCTGGTGCGTTGACCTGATACAAGCCGGCGGAAGCGTCGATGTCAGCCAGAATATCCTCGCTTGAGATTGTAAGCGTCCCGGATTCGCGTTCCACGTTTAAAGGCTGCGGCGGATTCAGTAAGGCATGGCTGTCCGGCCCAGCCACCATCTCCTCAGAATAAAGTGCGAGGTCATATGCAGTGTCCACCGGCTTGACCAACTCGATGGTCAGCGTCTGGCGATCGCCAGACGTCGTCAAATGCCAGTCGCGGATTTGTTCGCCGTCCAGATGAGTCAGAGTTTGGCCGGCAGGCAATGTGAGCGTGATTTCGGAGGTGTTCCCTTGAAGCACGGTGTAATGCAAATGCCCCGTGTACTTAACGACCGTGGGGGTAAGATGCGTTTCGAACGATGAATCCACGGTTAGCAAAACCGCGTGGGAGACCTCGGCGACCCTGGCTTGCCAGCGCAACGCAACCGTTTGATCCGCCCCCAGAAAACCGGTCACTCGAGAGAGGCCATTGGTCTTGACGGCTTCGAGCAAAGTGCCGTTCAGCAGCTGCACATCCGTGTCGGTGCCCGAGGCCTGCGCACTTACCGAAGCGATGGTGGCGGCCGGGCCAATGAACGAGATCCTGTTCCAGGGTTCCTCCCGCTGGATTTTGGCAATCACGGAAAGTTTGAAATTAAAACGCCCAGCGCGGCTGGCAACGAGAAGGTAGCGGTCATTTTCACGCACAATCGCCAAACCGGCGGGTAATTTTGATGGCAGCAAGGCGATATCGCCCGCTAGCAAAACCATGGAGCTTTCGCCATCGGCGGCAGCAGCCAGATTCAAGGTGAAACAGGCCTCATCGGCGGAGAGTTCGCCTTCGTAATGGGCTTCTGAAACTGCCAAGGTATTAGTGAGGATGGTTTTGGGGTCGTCGGCAGCAGCCCGGAGGCAAAATAAAAGAGCGGCGAGAATGGTCAACCCGGACATTATCATGGGAAATGCCCGGCGGTCAGGATGTGGCAGCATTTTTTCCAAATAAAATAAATTTTTCATATGGAGTCAGACGGAATGCCCGGCAAAATGCTCCCGCGAAGAAATCTGTTCAAACGACCCGGACTAAAATAAATTAAGACGGCATGGATTCGGAAAGCGAATTGCTTGCACGCTGCCGGCGCGGCGAGGCGGCGGCGTGGGACGAACTTTTTGCGCTGCATTACGCTGCGGCAGGACGATTTGTCTACCAGTTATCTTCTGATTTTACGCCCGAAGATGCCGAGGAAATCTGTCAGGAGGTTTTTTTATCCGTCATCAAAAACCTTGATTCCTTTCAGGGCGAGAGCCGGTTCCAGACGTGGGTTTTTCGTATCGCGGCCAACAAAGCCCGCGATTTCCGGGAAAAACGCATGGCTACCAAGCGGGGCGGCGGTAAAACCGTCATTTCACTCCAGGCGGAAAATCCGGAGAGCGGGCTGTCGCTTGATCCGCCCAGCGACACACCCGCGCCAGACGAACTGTTAATCAACACCGAACTAATGGTTTTTGTCCGCGAATCACTGGACCAACTCGCGGCACCGTGCCGCGAAATCATTGAGTTGCGTTACTTTGGCGACTTGAGCTACGAGGAATTGAGTGCCGCCCTGCAATTAAACCCGAAAACAGTTAGTTCGCGCCTAAGCAAGTGCCTCGACCGACTGGAAGAAATCGCGCGAAAGGTTATTCCGCAGGAGAAATCGGGAGTTTTCCCGTCCAACTGATAGCCGAACGAATGGAACCGGAACGAAAAATTGAAAAACTCCTGCGGGCCTATGCGAAAAAGCGCAGGGCAGAATCGGGCGAACCGCTGCAAATGCACCTGGTAACACGGCGCCTCCTGCAAGACGAGGTTGTCAGGCGCTTGCCGCAGCCTCAAGACGAGGAATCATTATCGCTCTGGCAGTTATGGCGTCAGCAGTGGGCGTTCCTGTGTGGATTTGCCCTGATTATATTTTGTCTGGCGACGTTGCTCCTACCCGCCTTGAGCGCGGCGAAGCGTAAAGCTCAAAGTGTAAGTGCAATGAACAATCTAAAGCAGATCGGTGCGGCTGCTCAAATGGCCGCCGCAGAGGCCAACGGTCAGCTGCCAACGTCATTGGATGGGCTGACGAATCAACTTGGCTCGGCCAACGTTTTGATTGACCCGCAAAGTGGAAAGCCTTTTGTCTACCCTGCGGCGGGTCGAAATCTTGACTCGTTACAGCCCACTGGTGTGCTGGCTTACTCGCCGGAGGGAAAAAAAGGCCGCGCGGTTTTGCTCGCCGACGGCAGTGTAGAATATGCAAGCCCGAAGCAATTCCAGACACTAACCCATGCGAGCGGCGTGGAATTAGTGGTGGAAAAGCAGAATGTGCCTAAACAAACCCCAGCAGCGGCCGATCGCGAAGTCGCATCCTTTAAGGACACGGCAAGCCTGACGCAGCAAGCCGGTGAAGCAGAAAAGGAACTGGCTCCAGCCACACCGATTCCAGCCCTCCCGTCAAAAACGGATTCGATTCAATTTGGCAATCAGGCCGCACAACCGTCCGGCCGATCACAATCCACTGCGGTTCGCAGTCTTTTCAGCAATACTGCCATTTCAGCCAGGACCGCTGCCGTGTTGGTAAATTTTCAGATGGAGCAATCCGGTGAGATTCTCCGGGTCGTGGACAGGGATGGCTCGGTTTATGAAGGATCATGGCAATTCACCAATGCCTTCGCGCAAAACGTGCGTGGACAGATTCAATCTGATTTGACCGGAAACCGCACATCGCAATCCGATGCCCAAAGGCTCAATTCGGCAAATGAGCTGCAGGTGATCGGACAAAATTATTCTTTCCATGTAGCGGGAACCAATCTCACCTTGAAAAGGACCGTGGTTTTCAATGGAAATATCACAGTCATTTCGGGGACCACAACTCCCGCCCAAAACATCGTGGGAGGCAAGGTGGCTGGCCAGCCATTCATGTGGTCAAACGCCCGCATTACGGGCACGGCGATAGTCGCAGAAACCAACCAAATAGAGATCAATGCAGCGCCGCAATGATTGCCCAGCCCAGAATCGCGAAAGTTATTCGCCTACCAGCCAATAGGGATTCACACTATCTGTCCCGAGGCCGCTGGAGGGGCTGGCTTTGAGGGACAATTGATAAGAAACGCTGTAGCTCACCGGACTCGACAGATCGTTTTCAATATGGAAAGTGAGGGACATGGTCCAACTGCGCAGGTCACGGTAAATGGTGTAAAACTGGGACTGCAATCTTCCCGAGGTGGCATCGAAATTATGCTGTAACCTCAGCCCCCAATTGTCATCGAACCGGTAAAAGAATGTGCTGGTTATATAATCAGCCTTCTGCCAAGTGCCGTTGCCCCAGGTGCCGGGCCGCAAATACCAATGTCCCAATCCCCAACTCCAGCGATTATCCGGCGTAAACGTGATTTGATGAAAGGAGAGATTCACATTTCCGCCGTCGATATCGTAGCGGACTTGTGATTCGAGGGTGAGCCAAGTGCGGGGCCGGAACGAGAGTTGAGAATAGAGATCATTGAGGGAGCTCTGCCCCGGTTGAGGCTCGAGCCGCCAATCGAGCAGAAGGTTCCAGTTGACGAGATCTTGCAATTGTCCGGCGCGTTTGGTTTGCAAGACATTTCGCAGGCCGAAACGAATGACGTTTTGGGTGTCGATGGAGTCAATATCGTTGTAGTCGGGAAAATCTATGGGAAGCAGCATCAGGCTGGGGAGTTCACTGTCAAATTGGGGCAACTGCGCAGGCGGCACACTGGGATTGGGAACGAAGACGTAATTGGCCGATGGCTCGATGATGTGGCGCAAACCATCCACTTGCAGGAGCGAATTGGTCGCACCCGTCCAAAGCTGGGAGGCCTTGAAGGAGAAACCGACGCCGGTGTTTAAAACTTTGCGGTTGAGGTCATTTTGCGCCGGGGCGAGGTCGCTGGCACCGCGGGAATAATAGGTCAGGCGCCCACCCACATTTGGCGTGACGTTGAGCCAGTTAAAAAACGTCCACGGCAGAGTGAATTGATGGAAAGTGTCCAAACGCGTCGCGGAATTGGTATAAAAGCCGATGTTAGGGTCAAAGACATTGTTGGTGGTGTTGGCCGTGTATGCGCGGAAGGCACCGATGGAACTCTGACTATCGTAATATAACGGTGTGTCAAATACCTGCTGTCGAAAACCGGTGAGTTGCACGTCCGGCAAGCGCTCCACCTGGGCAAAAAAGCTGTTTACTCGTGGGGTGGTCAAAGCATCAAGGCTCCAGTTGTCCCAATATTTATTTGCCTCAACAAACGTGTTGGGTTGGGGGTTTTCCGTATAATCACCTTGATAATAATCGTGGATGATCAGGGGATCGGATTGGTAATTGATGAGTGCCTTGAGGTTGAGATTGGTGGCCGGAGTCGCCTGCCAACCGAGATAGAATTCCTGACGATTGTGGGGGATGTCACCCAAATAAGGCAGGCCATTGGTGTCGCTGTTCGGCTTGTAATCGTGGAGGTAATAATATTTAACGGTTGCCTGGCCCCATTGTCCCAGATGAAGGTCGACATCCGGCCCGAAGCCAGGGCCCCGCAGGGTGCGATAATCAAAGTGGATCTTACCTTCCGCCAAGTCGCCAAGATACCATTGATAGGTGGACAGGAGCTCGGCGCCGTAAAGACTGCGATAGCCGGGTTGAACCGTGAAATGATTCACGCGAGTCCCCAAGTCCCGCTTGTAATAGGGAAAGTAAAAAACAGGAATACGCCCCAAATAGAAAACGGCATTCCACATTTGGACCGACTTTCCGGGAATGATCACAACGCGGTCGGCGCGGACGCGGTAAAAAGGGTTGGCCACATCGTCGGTCGTGAAATACGCATTAGTGGTGACCACCTGGGTGGCAGCCCCATTGGCGGACCCAAGATGGCCCGACAATTGAGCGCCGCCGGCAAAGATGGGCGGGGCACCGAAACGAAATTGTTCGCTGCTCATCCGGTGGGTGATGAAATTGTAATTAATATGGTCACCGACCCAGAGCTGGCCGCCGGATTCGATATGGACATTGCCATCTGCCCGCACGTCGCCGGTTTTTTCGTTCAAGGAAGCACTATCTGCGGTCAGAACGATTTCACCCACCTTGTCGGGATGGCGGAAATAGACGCCGTTGGTCCAATACATGGTCTCGGTGGCTGAGTCATAATACATTTGGCCCTCGGGTAATCCGGGGAGGACCTTGCTGAGGGCCTCAATGACGTCCCCCGACTCATCCTGGGCGCAAGCGGAAAGAGCAACCAGCGCAGCCAGAAGTGAGAGGGCGAGAATTGCGGGGAATTTTGTCATCGGGCGGGGGCAATTAACCAGAATGCGGCGAGCGTGCCAAGCGGGATTTGAACGACGGTGGCTGGAGAGAGTCAGAATTATCAAACCGAGGTGATGCTCGAAAACGGGGAAAAGCTGGGCAAGCGGCGTCGGCAAAACGGGAATGACCGGCGTCCCGGCGGAACCCTGATTAACCCGTCAATCGTTTGGGACCGCGCGATTGGGACCCGATGACTTTATTTGGCGGGCCAGAAGGCAAAGGCGACGGCGGCGAGGATGCAGACAAAGGCTGCAAGGTGGTTCCACGCGGGAGGGGTTTTGAAATAAAAGAAGGCAAAAACCACAAAAACCGAGAGGGTGATGACTTCCTGAATAATTTTTAACTGGTAAGGCGAGTAACGGTTGCTGCCCCAACGATTGGCCGGGACTTGAAAGCAATATTCGAAGAGCGCGATGCCCCAACTGACGAGAATAACCACGAGGAGGGGTTTGCCCTTGTACTTAAGATGACCATACCAGGCGAACGTCATGAAGACATTGGAACAAGTCAGGAGCACGATGGGCAGCCAGCGGGATTGCGTAATGGGATCCATAATTTAGAAATTCCAAATAATCGTGATGTTGAGAAGGAAGCAAACAAAAACGGCGCCGAATTGAGTTCATGATAGACAACGGGGCGCTAAAAGCTTCAGCACCGACAGAGAATTTACTGCGTCCAATTGGTCACGGAAGTGTAACTGAAAGTCATCTCGGCCGCATTATAACCCTTGTACCATTTCACGTGACCATCCGCGAAAAGAATGTTCTGACCCAGGGAATGCACTTGCCAGAGTTCAAAGGGAGTGCCGTTAGCGGGACCGCCGACACAATTTTGGGTATAATCATCCTTGTCAGCATCGAGCGGGTCAAAACTATTATCCGAGCCCTCCCCGGCGGTAGAATTAGGAATGCCACAGGTGTCGCCGGAAAGAACGTAAGCGGCCGGAAATAAAATCGCCGTGCTTTTGACGGACGCATCCTTCCCTTCGACCACGTAGACCGCGCGAACACCGTTAAAATAATTAAAGGGACCGCGCATGTCCGACGGCAACTGGACGTTCGCCGGACAATTGTAGGCGTTGGTATTACCCACGTAGGAAACGACCTGTTCCATCCAACTTGGCTTTAGTGTGAACAGGTCATTCGTGCCCCAATTAATATCACCACCGGATTCGGGGTAGAGCTCGGCGTTATCGTCGGCAAACATTCTCATGCCGAGGCCGATCTGGTGCAAATTGGAGGTGCAGCTGGTGGTCCAGGCGCGCTGTTTGGCCGAGGCAAGAGCAGGCAGAAGCATGGCAGCCAGAATGGCAATGATGGCAATAACGACCAGCAGTTCGATCAACGTAAATGCCCCACCATTATTTGCCCCGAGATTATTTTCTACCTTGTTTGAACGTCCCACTCACTATCAGACGCAAGCGGATGCAGAAAGGTTCAATTTTAGTTTGAGGGAGGGGGAGGGGCGGAGAAGTTCGAAATCAACTCGCAAATATATTCGGGAGGAAAAGGTTTACGGGGGAAAGCCGATGGACAATTTAACCGCGGAATACTCCGGGTGAATTTTTCCGTCACGCCTGCGAATGGTCAGCGGCGGCTCAGTCCAGGTCGCGCCGCGAAACCACTCAGGAAGATCGGTGGTTCGCACAAGGCCAAAGAGCGCGATGAGGGGGGCATCACCTTCGCGAAAAATCACGGGACGCTGGCGGACAATGCTCAAGCCGGCATCCCGGGCGGCGGCCACCACGCGCACAAGCTGTGCGGGCTCAAAGGGGAAGACACAGGCAAAAAAACCACCCGAAGCAAGATGGCGTGCGGCGACCGCAGCATAATCAGCGATGGTGCCGCGCAGTTCGAAGCGGCAGGCCAGTTTTTGCGGGTCCGTGCTTTTAACGCCGTCTGCCGGCGGGAAATAGGGCGGGCTGCCGGTAATGAGATCAAATTTTTCTTCAGGCCTCAAGATGACCGGATCACGGAAATCACCCTCGCGGATTTCGTAACGGGCAGTCAGACCATTGAAGCTGGCCGATTTACGGGCCAGGGCCACGCTTTCACGCTGGGCCTCAACGGTCACCCATTTGCTGCCGGGCAGGCGCCAAGCCGAGACCATGCCGACGGAACCGATGCCGCTGCCCAGATCCAGCGCGGTGAGGGCGGACGGACACCAACTGGTACCATACCAAGCGGTAAGAATGTCGTCGGTGGAAAAGCGATGACCGTCGGCACGTTGAAAGAGGCGAAAATTACCGCTGATAGCATCGAAGGTTTCATTTGGTTCGACCTTCAAACCGGCCGCAAGGCCCGGGGGAACGATTCCGGGCTTGGCCCAGCCTTTGAAATGCGACTCCTGGCTCACGAGGAACGTTTTTGGGGGGAGTTGCGCAGGGGTTCGATGTGAACCAGGACATCACTCACCCGCGGAAGTTTTTGGCGCACATGGTTTTTGACCTCATGGGCAATTTCGTGAGAACGGCTCACGGTCATCTGTGGATCGACTTCAATGTGCATCTCGGCGTAAAACTGATAGCCCATCTTGCGGACGAAGCATTTTTCCACGCGACCGACGCCGGGCACCGATCCGGCGATGACTAAAACCTGGGCATTGAGCTGCTCGTCGGGGGCCTTGTCCATCAATTCACTAAGGGCCGGACGCAACAATAGAAAACCGTTGAACCCGATCACGAGGGCGGCAAAAATCGCGGCGAAATCATCGGCCGAAATATAATTTTTGCCCCCTAAAAGGGCCACGGTGATGCCCAGGGCCGCCGCAACCGAAGTGATGGCGTCGCTGCGGTGATGCCAGGCGTCCGTCGTCACGGCGGAATTCTCGATGGCGGTGCCTTCGCTCAAAACAAAGCGAAACAGGGCCTCCTTGACAACCACCACCAATCCCAAAACGACAAGGGTGAACCAGCGCGGAGGTTCACGCAAAGCGGCGGTGGACGGGTTGAGCAAGGCCGCGATGTCGTTCAGCGCCTTGAGTGCGATCCAAACGGCGCCGATCAGCAGCATTACGGCGCCGAAAGCGGCGGCGAGGGGCTCCGCCTTGCCATGACCGTAGGGATGGTCTTCATCGGCCGGGGCTTCGGCGACGACAATGCCGCGCCAGACAATGAGCGAATTAAAAATATCGGCGAAAGATTCGGTCGCATCGGCAATCAACGCATGCGAATGACCAAGGATGCCGGCCGCAAACTTGGCGCCGCCCAATACAATATTGACCGCGATCCCCAGAAAGGTCGCGCGCAAACTGCGTTCAAGTCGATTGGCCGCCACTTGTGAATTTTTGAAATTAACTGACAACGGAACCAAAGTTAAATCTCCCGGTCGCCACCGCCCCAGCCGGGCCCGGAACCGGCCGACGGGATCAAATCAGGTGGCTGAACATGGCATCGCGCAATTTCGGTTCAAACCAGGTACTTTTGGGCGGCATGATCCCGCCACCGTCAGCGATGGTCATCAAATCCTCAATGCTGGTGGGAAACATGGAGAAGGCGCACGCGTACTCGCCGCTCTTCACCAAGCGCTCCAATTCGTCCGTGCCGCGGATGCCACCGACAAAGCTTATTTTTTTGCTGGTACGGGGATCATCGATGCCGAAAATCGGGTCGAGGACATGGTCCTGAAGCAAGGTAACATCGAGTTGATCGACCGGGTCGGGCGCGGCGATTAATTTTTTCTTAAAGACCATGGAATGCCATTTGCCGGCTAAAAAGAGGGAAACTTCGTGTTTGCGTGAGGGCCGGGGAGAGCCGGCATCCGGGTTGATGGCGAAAATTGACTGCAGAATCCCGAGGAGTTGTTCCGGACGAAAGCCGTTTAGGTCTTTCAGCACGCGGTTATAGGGCAAAATCTGCATTTGATTGTGGGGGAAAATAACGGCGAGGAACCGCCCGCTCCCGCCCGCGCCCTGCCGGCGGTTGAACACGCGGCTGGCGGCGGCGCTGCGGTGATGTCCGTCGGCAATGTAAAGGAAAGGAATTGGGGCGAACTGGTCTTCAACCATTTTGATCTCGGTGGCGCTGGAAATGGTCCAGGAGGTGTGGCGAACGCCGTCTTTGGAGGTCAAATCGACCAGGGGCTTCTCCAGAGTTTTCTTCGCGACAAAGGCATCGAAGGCTACGAAGGCGCGATAGGTGAGGAACACAGGACCGGTTTGCGCGTTCAAGGTTTCGATATGTCGAACGCGATCATCTTCCTTGTCGGGCCGGGTGAATTCATGCTTTTTGATGATGTTCTTTTGGTATTCCTCGCAACTGGCGGCTGCCACGAGACCTACTTGCGAGTGATTGCCCATGACCTGACGATAGAGGTAAAAATTTGGCTGGCTATCCTTCAGCAGCGCGCCATGGGCGATCAACTTCTGGAAATTTTCGAGGCCCTTGGCGTAAACTTCGGGGGCGTATAAATCGATACCGGGCGGCAGGTCAATTTCCGGCTTGCTGACATGCAAAAAACTGAGCGGATTCCCGCGCGCCATCTCCCGGGCTTCCTCAGATGACATGACATCGTAGGGCAACTCGCAAATTTGGGCGGCCAATTCCGGTTTGGGCAGCAGGGCGGCAAAAGGTTTTAAAGTAGCCATATAAATTCAAACCGAAGATAAACCCGCCGGTGCAGCGACGCACGCAAGAAACGTCGAGCTGGTTCATTTTTCGAGGGCGAACTGGCGGCGGATGAACCCAGGGTCCCGGCAGGCGGTCCGCGGCAGGCGGGAAGCAATCTAAAGAGGGCCGAAACTCATATTAAATAGCACTTGCCATAAGCGAATTTGCTGATATGATTTTTGGCTCTTAACGAAAACATTTTATGTCACGAATTTGTGAAATGACCGGCAAGCGCCCGATGAAGGGCAGCATCATCTGGCGCAGTGGTAAATCCAAGAAGTCCGGCGGTATCGGTACGCACGTCACCGCCATCACCAAGCGCAAGTTCCAAGTGAATTTGCAGCGGGTGAAAGCGATCCTGCCGAGCGGCGAAGTCCGCTACGTGCGGGTGTCTGCCGCGGCCATCAAGAAGGGTCTGGTGGTCAAGGCGCCGAAACGCACCTGGAAAAAGGAAGCAACCAAAAAGGCCTGAAGGAAGCGCCCTAAAGGGTCTGCCAATCTAAAATTAAAGAATTTCCAAGCGAGGCGTTGCAGCCTCGCTTTTTTATTTCCCCTTGGTCCACTTCATCGTGGCGCGTTTTACTTCGCGGTCAGAATCCCGTTTTTTGATGTCATCGCGCTTGTCGAAGGATAGTTTGCCTTTGCCAATACCAATGGAGACCTTGACCTTGCCATTCTTCCAATAAAGGGCCAGCGGGATGATGGCATTGCCCTTGACGGAGGCCAATTCGAAGAGCTTGCGGATTTCCGAGCGGTGAAGAAGGAGTTTGCGGGGCGCTTTCGGGGCGTGATTCTGGAGGTTGCCGTGGGCGTATTCGTCGATATGGGCATTATAAAGCCAGACTTCGTCCTCATCCACGCGGGCGAAGGCATCGCCGATCTGGCCTTTGCCAGCGCGGAGAGCCTTGACTTCCGTGCCATGCAACACGATGCCCGCCTCAAAGGTTTCGAGGATATGGTAATCGCGCCGGGCTTTATGATTGGTCACGATGTCGGCCATAAGGGGAGTTTGTTGGTCGCCGCGCCGTTTTTCACAGGAAAAATGCGGGTGGCTGGTGGAAGAAAGAAGCCCGCCCATCCGGGCGGGCTGGAGAAAACGGCGGCCGCGCGGGCGGGCTTGAGGCTTAATGTTTTTTACGTTTCTTGGCGATCGGGCGCACGGCGGGCAATTGTTCGGCAAGGAACCAGCCCATTTTATCCTCGATAATTTCGCGCAAGGCGATATCCGCGAGCCCCAGATTGCCCACGTTGTCGATGAGGGGGAGGCTAAGGCCTCCGCCGCCGGAGTTCAATTGGCGCACACGGCGCGAGATTAGATTAACGAGAACATTAGGGTTCCCGACCTTTTCCATGGCTTTTTTGCAAAGTTCAGCGTTCATTATTTTTCAGAAACCGAGCAGGACAGAGTACCGGCGCTCGGGCGCGGGCGCAATCTTAAAAATTGCCTTCAAACTTGGCGAGGTTTCCGGCATTTTCTCCGCTCATTCTTATGGCCACGATCAAAACGTCCACATTTGACCTGAACGAATTCCTCGCGACGCGCACGGAAATGGTGAACCGCGCTCTGGACAAGTTTTTGCCCGGGGAAAAGACCAAACCAGCGACGATTCACCGGGCGATGCGGTATTCGATTTTTGCGGGGGGCAAGCGGATGCGGCCGGCGATCTTGCTGGCAGCGGCGGGGGCTTGCGGGGGCCGGGAGAAGGAGGCGCTGCCGCTGGCCTGCGCGGTGGAATGCATCCACACTTACTCTCTGATCCACGACGATTTGCCGGCAATGGACAACGACGACTTCCGGCGGGGCAAACCCACGAACCACAAGGTATTTGGAGAAGGGATTGCGGTGCTGGCCGGGGACGCGCTGTTGGCCCAGGCGTTTGAAATTGCCGCGCAGGTAAAAAGCTGGCCGCGCTATTCGCATCGCGATGTGATCCTGGAGATTGCCCGGGCGGCCGGCTCATTGCAGCTAGTGGCCGGACAAGTTGCCGACCTGGAAGGAGAGGGAAAGAAGTTAACGGTGGCCGAACTTCGTTACATTCATGAGCGCAAGACATCCGCCCTGCTCTGCTGCTCGGTACGACTGGGTGGCATGAGCGCGAATTGCACACCGGCCCAGCTCGCAGCCCTGACCGAATTCGGTTACAACGTCGGTCTCGCATTTCAAGTGATCGACGACATTTTGGACGTAACGCAAACCAGCGAACAGTTGGGCAAAACGGCGGGCAAGGACGTGGCGGTGCAGAAGGCGACTTATCCTTCGATCATGGGGCTGGAGAAGTCATACCGGATTGCCACCCAGCTTACAGACAAGGCATTTGCAGCTTTAAAGATTTTCCGGGGTCGCGCCGCGGCGCTTGAGGCAATGGCGGAGTTTCTGCTAAAGCGGGACAAATAGCCAAAGTAGGACGTGCCAAATCAGCGAGCGGAGTTTGCAAGCGTTGCCGGGATAAATTCGCCGAAGAGGATGCTTTGCCGGGTACCAGATTTTTCGTAACTTTTTAGTTGGAGAGCACCTCTAAAAGTTTCATATTGCCCGGACACACAAAATCATTCCCATGAAAAGACCCACCTCCTCCCGTATCAGCCGCCGTCATTTCCTCGCCCGCGCCAGCGCGGCGCTCGCCCTGCCGATGATCGTGCCATCATCGATTTTTGGCCAGAACCGCCCTTCCAACCGGATTAATCTCGGGGTGATTGGCATGGGCTGGCAGGGACCGTCAAACACACAGAACTTTCTGTCGCTGGACAGTTGCCGGGTGGTGGCGGCTTGTGACATTGACACCGCGCATTTGCAGGGCGCGCTGGACATGGTGAACGGGGCCTATCAGGACAAGGCCTGCCGGGGCTATCATAATTACAAGGAATTATTGGCGAGCGACGATATCGACGCGGTGATGATCGCGGTGCCGGATCACTGGCATGCGCTGGTGGCGATTGAAGCGGCGCGACGGAAGAAGGATGTCTATTGCGAAAAACCGCTGGCCAAGACCATTGCCGAGCAACAAGCCATGGTGCGGGCGGCGGAACAAAACGGGATAATCTGGCAGATGGGTTCCTGGCAGCGTTCGGTTCCCACCTTTCACAAGGCGGCGGAAATTGTCCGCAATGGACTTATTGGGACGGTAACTCACGTGGAAGTTGGTTTGCCGGATGGTCACGCGGACTTTTCCGGTGAGGGAAAAATCGCGCTGGATAAACTTGCCGGACTGCCGGATAAAATAACGGATCTGGCACAAGTGACTCCGGGCACGCATGCATGGGCCCTACTGGCCACCCCGCCACCGGCCCAATTGGATTACGAGACGTGGATCGGGCCGTCCAGAATGGAGCCCTACATCGCGGCGCGGTCGCACAAGAACTGGCGTTGGGATTACAACACGGGCGGGGGACAATTAATGGACTGGATCGGTCATCATTGCGATATCGCCCATTGGGGCTTGGGTTTTGACCTGTCTGGTCCCTCGGAAGTGGAAGGCCACGGGGATTTTCCCCCCGCCGATGCGGTATGGAATACCAGCCCGAAATACCGGGTGGAAGCGCTTTATAAGCAGGAAGTCACAGGGTATCAAGGAGACGTAAAGATTACGATCGCCGGAGGTTATCCTGAGATTGCAGGCGGGGTGAAATGGATCGGCACGGATGGCTGGGTGTGGGTGACCCGTGGTAATTTTGACGCGTCCAACCCTGATTGGAAGCGCGGCAAAAGCCTGCCTGAGGAACTGCGCAAAGAGAAACTCTACGTGTCGGCTAATCATTGGCAGAATTTTCTGGACTGCATCAAATCGCGCAAACCCACGATCACCCCGGTGCAGGTTGGCCATCACTCGACCATTCCGGGACATCTCGGGTACATCTCCATGGTTACCGGCCGCAAGATCAATTGGAGCGTGGCGAACGAACAGATAATAGGGGACCCGGGGGCAGCCCGATTGATTGGGCGGGAATACCGGGCACCCTATCGGATTGGCTGAACTGGCAAACTGCAAGGGCGGTTAGCCGCTCCAACTGCCTGATTTCAGGTACGGCTTGAGTTTTTCCTTGAGGGTTTCCCGACCGCGGTGAATCAAGGATTTGGTGGCGGAGAGGGAACAGCCCAAAACGCGGGCGATCTCTTCATAACTTAGTTCGTCATGGCGGCACAGGAGAATGGCAGTGCGCTGATTTTCCGGAAGCCCGGCGAGCGCTTCCTCGATTTTTCCAGACAGTTCACCCTGTAACACATTTTCGGTGGGCAGGGATATTTTCTTGTCTTCGTACTGTCGCGGCGGGGCGTCCTCGTTCTCCGAGATGGTTTCCTCGATTGATTCCGCGGGGTGACGGGACCGGCGGCGGATTTCATTCAGGCACAGATTGCGCGCGATGGTGAAAAGCCAGGTGGAAAATTTGGCGGTGCGCTCATAGCGGGCACGGGATTTGTAAACCTGCAGGAAGACGTTTTGGGCAAGGTCCTCGGCCTCGGTCTCGTCCCGCAAGGAGCGGTAAACGAAATTCATGACCGGTTGCTTGTATTTTTCGACCAATGCCGTGAACGCCACGCGATCGCCGCGTTTCACGCGCAGCATGAGGGCTGCATCAGGGTCGGTTTGGTCGGCCATTGCTAACGAGAGTCTATTCAACGCCGCCGGGTGAACAAGGTTTCGCTGCTATTTTGCCGGGGCTGTATTTTGTGCCAGCCGGAGATGATAAAGTGGTTCAGCTCGACCAGTCGGCGACCGGCCGGGGGCACCAACGGTCGTGCCTGCCGTGCAGGAAATTGATACGGCGGCTTGCGTTGGCGCAGTTTTGGCCTCAATTTATGCGCCCGTGCAGGACCTTATCCGTAAAATTGAAGCTGCCGCCGCAGCGCGCTTAAACTTTCCACCTGACTGCGCTTATGCCGACAAACTGGCTGGCTACAAAAGTTTCCTCAAAGTCCAAACGCACCGGCTGAAGATTGAACATCGCGCCGGGGCGGGCGGACAAAGGATTTGCGCCGGGCGGGCGGCGATTCTGGACGCGTTGCTGCGTCAATTGTGGGAGGCCGCCCGGGCAACCCTCTCGCCCCAGGCACAAAAAGAATTCCCGCGGCTGGCGCTGGTGGCGATCGGAGGGTACGGGCGGGCGGAATTGAATCCGTGTAGCGACATCGACTTCATGTTTTTGCACGACGGCCAGGTGGCAGCCGGCAAGCCCCTGCCCCACCTCGCTAAAATGATTGACGGGGTACTGTATCCACTGTGGGACATCGGCTTGAAAGTCGGTTACGCAGTGCGGACGATTGACGATTCCGTGGAGGTGGCCAATTCGGACATGCAATCCAAGACGTCGGTCATTGAGGCGCGGCTGATCACGGGGGATGAGAAACTGTTCGGAAAATTCCAAAAGGCCATCGTCAGCCGGTGTGTGCTCGGCTTTGAGGAAAAATATATCGCCGCGCGATTGGAAGATCAGGCGACCCGGCGGGCCAAGTATGGTGATTCCGCGTGCATGCAGGAACCCAACTTGAAAAACGGCTGCGGCGGGTTGCGGGATTTCCAGAATCTGCTGTGGATGACGTTCTTCAAGTACCGGACACGCTCCCTGGCGGACCTGCAGGCGCTGGAATTTGTGAGCGCCGCCGAACGCAAGCAGCTGGAGGCGGCATATGATTTTCTGCTGCGGACGCGCACGGAATTGCACTATTACCAGAACCGGCCGAATGATGTCCTGGGAAAAAACCTGCAACCCGCCGTGGCCGGCAACCTGGGTTACGGCGACCGGTCACCCAGCCGGCGGATCGAGAAATTCATGCGCGACCTGTACACCCATACGCGCAACATCTACCTGATCACGCGGACGCTGGAACAGCGCATGGCATTCCTGCCGCCGGAAGTCCAGAGCCGACTCGCCCGCCTGCGCGGCCTGCTCCCCCGCCGGCGAAGAAAACCGCCTGAGCCGGTGGATGGCTTCCTGTTCATCGACGGTGAAATCCGCGCGGCGTCCAACCGGATTTTCCGCGACTCGCCGCGCCGATTAATGCGGGTGTTTTTGCACGCGCAGCAGCGGCAGTTGCGGCTGCATCCCGACCTGGCCCAACTCATCCGCAACCAGCTTTCGCTGGTGAACCGCAGCTTTTTGACGGATGAACACGTGCGCGAGACGTTCTTGACCATCCTGGAACGCCGGGGAGAAGTGGCCCCTGCCCTGCGCGCCATGCACGAGGTTAATTTACTCGGCAAATACATTCCCGAATTCGGCAAATTGACGTGCCTGGTACAACACGAGTTTTACCATCAGTATGCCGCGGATGAGCATACGCTGGTCTGCCTGGAGCAACTTGACAAGATCTGGGAGGCCAAGACCCAACCTTATCAGCATTATTCGCCGCTGCTGCAGGCGCTGGAGCGGCCGGGGCTGCTGTACCTCGCCCTGCTCCTGCACGATGTGGGCAAAGCCGCGCCGCATGCGCAGGGTCGCCATGCGGAAGCCAGCGCCGTGATGGCCCTGCGCGCGGCCAAACGACTGCATCTGGATCCACCCGCCACCAGCATCCTGAAATTTCTGGTGGAAAATCATTTGCTGCTGGCGACGGTCTCCCAGCGGCGCGACCTGGATGACCCGACCGTGATCCGCGTTTTTTCCCGGCAGGTGACCACGCCGGAAAACCTGAACCTGCTCACGCTGCTGACCTTTGCCGATTCCCAGGGAACCAGCGACAAGTTGTGGAATGGTTTCAAGGATTCACTCTTGTGGCAGCTGCACTCGCGCTCCATGACCCTGCTGACCGGGGGCTCGGAATTCATCCGCGCCGGCAAGGAACAGCGGGAATTGCTGCGGAAGGAAGTCCGCGAACTGGCGAAGAAAGAAATCAGTGATGACGAGATCGACGCGCATTTTGAAAAGTTGCCGCCGCGCTATCTGGAAACCCGGACGGCCCGCGAGATCACGGAGGATTTGGAACTGGCCCACGGTTTCATGGAGCAACTCATTTCTGACACCGACCGAACCTTCGGACTCATGACCGCCTGGCAGGACGAACCTGACCGCGGCTACAACCTCGTGAAAATCTGCACCTGGGACCGGACCGGACTGTTCCTGAAGATTGCCGGTTCACTTAGCGCCTGCGGGCTGAACATTCTGGGGGCGCAGATTTTCACCCGCACGGATGGCATTGCGCTGGACACATTTTTTGTGAATGACTCCCGTACCGGTCATCTGGGCGCGCGGGAACAGCACGAACACTTTGTCAGCATATTTGAAAAAGTGCTGAATGGCGCCGAGGTGGACCTGCCGGCACTGATCGCGCGCCAGATCACCATGCGCCCGGCTTACCAGGCCTACATCGGCGAGCGCATGGCAACCGAAATCCAGTTCGACAACAACGCGTCTGAAACCCGGACCGTAGTGGAGGTTGAAACGGAAGACCGGTTGGGCCTGCTGTACGCCATCGCGCAAACGTTCACTGAACTGGACGTGGACATTGATGGAGCCCGGATTCTGACCGAACGCGGGGCGGCAATCGACTCATTCTATGTCAGGGAACGCAACGCAGGCCAGATCGTTTCGGCAGAGCGGCAGGAACTGATCAAAAGCAAATTGCTGGAAGCGATCAACCGGCTGGAGAGCATTCCATGAACGCGGCGATAAACCCATTGCCACGGTCGGGCAAGTTTGGTAGAACACTTTGGAGTTCAAAAGCGGGTGTGGTTCAATGGTAGAATGTGGCCTTCCCAAGGCTGAGACGAGGGTTCGATTCCCTTCACCCGCTCCATTGATAATCAACGACTTACGAATAAGTGCAAGTAAAGTGCAAGTAAAACGGGGTGGTTTTAATATTCGATTCGGGAAGCATTTTGCCTCGTTTTATCAGCCTTTAGAACATTAAAAAATATTGTAGCCACTCCGTTGATGAAAGGGGGAGGAGTGGTTCTTTTGAGTTTTGGCTTCGTTTCCCCTCCGTCACAGGTCTTTTTAGACATGCTCCGTCGCGCAAGCCTCGCCAAAACATCAAAATAACTCGCTCGGAATGGCTACACCATTTTTTCAATTGCTCTAGAGAATTGAACCGGCTCCAAACGACGCTCTGAATCAAATGACGTTGACATATTCGCTATTCGCGAATAGCGTATGAATGTGATCGCTAAATCATTGGATGTGGTTGTTTTGCTGAAGCTGCTGCTTGAAAAGGGTCGGAAGCCCTATGCTCAATTATCCAGTGAACTGGGCATTAGTGCTTCCGAAATTCATGCGGCTGTCCGCCGGGGAATCACCGCTGGCTTGATTTCAGCCGAATCGAAACTGCCTTTGAAGAAGCCCTTGGAAGATTACCTTCTGCACGGTGTTCGATATGCTTTCCCGGCCAAACCAGGAGCGGTGGCGCGCGGATTGCCCACGGCGTATGCCGCCCCTCCGCTTGCTGAAAAAATGAATTTGAGTGACATGCCTCCGGTCTGGTCGGACCCGGAGGGAACTGTCAGGGGATTCTCCATCGAACCGCTGCACCCCTCGGTGCCCGCTGCTGCGAAGGCAGATGCGGCGCTGTATTGCTTGCTGGCTTTGGTTGACACGTTACGGATTGGTCATGCCAGGGAAAGGAAGCTGGCAGAAGTTGAATTAAAAGATCGCTTGAACCATGCCAACACCAATTGAAGAAATACGGACAGTCGCCAAGCGCCTACAACCGCTGGAGATTCCGTTTACATTCATCGGCGGAGCGGTGCTTGGCCTGCTGGTCGATGATCCAATACTTTCGGAAGTTCGGAGCACGAAAGACGTCGATGTCGTGGTTGAAGTTGTAACGTATGACCAGTATGCGGCACTTGAAGAACGACTGCGCCAAGCACGATTTCAACATGACACTTCGGAAGGTGCCCCGATTTCTCGGTGGATTATAGACGGTTGTCTGGTGGATATTCTGCCGAAAGATTCGGCGGCGTTGGGGATGAATTCTAAATGGTTCCATGAAGTTTTGGCGTGCTCAAAAGATGTGGATATGGGTGAAGAGTGCAAAGCCAGAGTGATCACGCCGGCATTATTTTTAGCGACCAAACTTGAGGCATTCAAAGATCGCGGCAAAGGCGACTATCTCATGAGCCGTGATTTGGGGGATATTGTTACCCTGATTGACGGCCGCGCAACCATTGTCGAGGACGTTGCCGGCGCATTGCCTGCCGTCCGCTCGTGCATCAGCCAGAATTTTTCGGAGCTGCTGAAAGATCCATATTTTCATGAAGCCCTGCCGGAAAATTTGCCCCGCATGGAGGGGGCAGCAAAACGTGTCGCGCTGGTGACCAAAAGGTTTGAAGCTATTGCCTCGGCGTGAGGGTTCCCGACAACTTTAGATATTACCTTAAAACAATTCTTACGCAGTCGCACCGCGTTGCCGGTGTCAAATAAGTGAAAATCAGGCAAGGGACGGGCTTTTTCCTATGGCGTTGTGGAGGTTCTCCATTGCGCAATGCAGGTATTTTACAGGCTCGCCTTCGCTTCGAGCCACGACTTGGCCAGCCATTCCAAGCGCGGGAAATGGCAGGGAGAACGCGTCGCGCCAAAGCTTTAGCCCGGGCGGATCACCCGCCCATTGGTTATCGATGACTTCCGCGGTTGTGCAGTAGAAGTCCAGCAAGGCAATGCTGCTTTTTGCAAAGGGAGCACAGTTTTATGGCTGCTTGGCGCTGGCGGCGGGAATGGGGCGAACTCTTGGCGACGCAACCACTCGCCGGGGCCGCGAACCAGGGATTGCTTTCCGGTTCAGCTCGTTTTACTTTGCTGAAAACACCTTGCGGTCAATCCTCGATTTTTGCCGCGAATCGACCGTCATTGACCGCCTAGTGTCATCGTCAAAATAGCAAAGGGAATAGCCGACTAAAATTTTTGTGAGCTACCGTCAATTTATCTGGGGTCTCTCCAATGGTGTGGTGGCGCTGGCAATGTCGGGAGCATTTTGGTTTGGGATGGCCGCCTGGCCCACGAAACTTTCCGTATTCCTCGCGTTATTGCTTTTAAATGGTGCGTGCTTTACGGCCATCATTACCGCCGCGGTCCGACTTCGACGAAAATCAAACGGTTTCAAGCTTTCCGAGTTAACACACGCAGATGAAAGCCTGCGCAGACAGACGCGAAAGATTGTTCTTGGGTTTCGCTGGGTAAACGGTGTTCAAGTTGTGCTGATTTGGGTTTCCATGTCGCTTTGTTATTACTTGCGACACGCGGAACTAGTCTGGCCGTTTATTGCCTTGGTTGTCAGTTTGCACTTTGTACCTCTGGCGTGGTTATTCCGGGTAAAGGCATATTATATGACAGGGATTGCCGGGGCCGGGGTTTCGCTAGCGGTCATACTCGGGCTCGGAGGCTCTGGCAGGCTGGTAATCCTGGGATTAGGGATGGGGCTGGTTGTTTGGATGTCGGCTTGTTACCTGGTTTGGAATGCGGATGATATTGCCTATCAAACTGTGGCAAGAGAAAACACGGATGATCGAGCCGCCTAACAAGATGTCGCCGAAGCATCTAACCGCTGGTTGGCGCTGTCAGTTCCGCTTCGCGGTTGACGCCGGTTGTTCCTGCGTGGCTGAGTTCTGGACGTCAATCGCACCATGAATATCGCCGATGTGCCACCAGAAATCCGCTTCCGATTCACCGTGGATTTTACAGACAGCTTGCTGTTTCAGTTGCGCTGTGGCTTTTATGCTCGAAGCGATCACTCACACGAGACCTGATCCACCAGCAATTTCTTCCACTAGCCATGCTCGATCCCATTACTGATGAAGGAGCGCGAAAACATCAGGTTTTCGCGCTACTGGGGTGCTTATACGCAAAACTGATTTGCCGCCACCGGGGTATTGCCGCGGTCGTGGTCGTCGTATTCGCCGCCATTTTGGGCCAGACATTCTGGTTTGGAAAGCTACCTCAGCGTTTGGCTTATTGCGGGGCGATTGCTTTCTCGGTCTGGCGGTGGACCTCCTGAGTCTGCGTCAGCGCGCCGCCCCATTGCCGGTGCGCCGGCCAGGATTTGAATTGCTCATGGCGGCCGGATGCCTGGCGTTCTCTCTTTGCTGGCTTTGGCTTCATTTCATTGCCACCTCATCGGGGGGTTCATCAACCTTCCTTGCCAAATTATTCCGGATGGCTGGCGCGCTGGTCGTTTTCAATATACCAATAGCGATCGTGGACCTGTTTGCGCTTCGATATCGCTTAGGGGATTTGGGGTTTCGCGTCGCTGTCCGCGGCCTCTGGGCCGTCCCGTTGATTCTTCTATCGTTTTACGGCCTCTCCTATTTTTCCGGAGCCAGCTTCACCATCGGCGGGGTTATGCGGGAAGAAGGCTCAATGGGGCGGGCGTTGCTCGTCGTGATTTTTGTCGCGGCCCTGCCTGAGGAGTTTTTCCGGATGACGTGGCAAACCCGACTGGGCGCGGTCACGGGCAACAAGGCGGCCGCCTGGTTCCTGACCGCGTTTCTTTGGGCATTTATGCACGCCCCGATTTTCCACCATGGCGAGCCAACGTGGACTCCGGCTCTGGTGAGCTGCCTGAACCTCGTCCCTTTGGGCTTACTCTGGGGCTACGTTTTGCATCGAACGGGCAGCCTCATTCCGTCCATGCTCCTGCACATTTTTAATCTTTCCGGCCTGCAAAACTTCTGAGTGAGAGCTGTAAGTCTAAAAAGTGTTGCCGGTATGTTTCCCGAACGCATACCACTTTCCGCCACTATTTAAACGAAGGTTCGATTCCCTTCACCCGCTCCATTTAAAATGAAGCACTTACGTAATAGTGCAGTAACAGTGCAGTAAATTGATCCTCAAGTGGAATTGCCATCGGGGCAAATTGACGAACCATCCGATTGCATTTTCAGGCACTCCCCGAGTGCCAGGCCAACGGCGAGCAGCGCAGTTAGCGGCAGTGGTTGGTCTTATTGCGGCCCAAGCACGGTGGCCACTTTTGGCTCAGGATTATCATCCCAGATTGGAGCATTTTGATCAATCCACTCGCGGGGTTTTAGCTCTACCTTTTTTGTCAGGCATGGCAAAAATAAAATTGATTCTAGGGCGGTTTGGCCCATAGTTAATGAGTCGCCATAATTTCAGGTTTTGTGGCCGGGAGCCTCTAATTCTGGCAGCGCCGTTTTTACATCGGATAATTCCACGGCCGAAAAAGAATCCTATGAAAAACCTGATCACCCACCCGATTATTGTTGCCACTTTGGGCAGCCTGCTCCTCTCCCTCCAACCCGCCTTTTCCCAAGGCACGGCGTTCATGTATCAAGGCCAGCTTTTGGACGGCGGTTTGCCGGCCACCGGCAGCTATGATCTGAGACTGACCTTGTTTGATGCCGTCACGAATGGCAACACCATCGCCGGGCCAGTCACCAATACTGCGGTGGCTGTCAGCAACGGCTTGTTTACCACGCTCATTGATTTCGGCGATGCCTTCGACGGCAACCTCTACTGGCTGCGCCTTCAAGTGCGGACCAACGGGGCGAATAATTTCACGAGCCTCTCGCCGCGCCAGCAGTTGACGCCTGCCCCTTACGCGGAATTCGCCACGACCGCGAGCAATCTCAGCGGCACTGTCTCGTTTTCGCAGATGCCAGCGGGCATTGTGACGAACAACGAAATGGCGCTGAACTTGACTGGCAATTTCTCCGGCAACGGCGCGGCCATGAGCAATGTAAATGCAGCCACGCTGAACGGTTTAACGGTCGGAAGCTTGTGGCAGCTTGGCGGCAACAACGTGGCCGGCGGACAGTTCATCGGCAGCACCAACAGTCAGCCGGTGGAAATCTGGGCCGCCAGCCAGCGGGCATTTCGCGTGGAGCCGGACACGACCGGCAGTGGATCGCCCAATGTCATCGGCGGCTCGGTCGGCAATTTCATGAATGCCGGCGGTGTCATTGGCGGATTCATCGGCGGCGGCGGGGCGACCAATTACAATGGGGCATCCTATCCCAACCATGTGGCGGCGTATTACGGCAGCGTGGTCGGCGGTTATGCCAACACCATTGTGTCTTTTGCAAATTCCGCCTTCATCGGGGGCGGCGACAATAACTCGGTGGCGGGCAACTCTGCGGTGATCAGTGGCGGCGAATACAACCGCATCAAATCAGCGGCTGATCATGGGGTGATCGCCGGTGGCATTTACAACACCAATGGCGGCGAGTTTGGAGTGATCGGCGGCGGGCAGAACGATACCGTGACAGCAAACAATGCGACCGTGTCCGGCGGCTATGAAAACTCGGCCTACGGAGAGTTTGGGACGATTGCTGGCGGAAACGATAATTTAGTGGTGGCTACTTCTGCCACCGTGGGCGGTGGCTACAACAACGGTGCCTACGGACAGAACTCCGTTGTTGCCGGTGGCGCCGGAAACGCCACAACGGCCGGCGGAGAGTTTGGGACGATTGCTGGCGGAAACGGCAATTCAGTGTCGGGTACTTCTGCCACCGTAGGCGGTGGCTACAATAACACTGCCTACGGACAGAACTCCGTTGTTGCCGGTGGCGGCGGAAACTACACTGGCGGTCTCGGCGGTTTCGCTTCGACCGTGGGCGGCGGGTGGGTCAACCAGGCCAATGCCGATTATTCCACCGTTGCCGGCGGTGAAGATAATAACGCCAACGGAACCAATTCTTCTGTCGGCGGCGGGCAAAACAACCTTGTGATCGGTGTCGGCGCGACCGTGCCGGGTGGTGTCGACAATGAAGCTTCAGGTATGGACAGTTTTGCGGCCGGCAATGGCGCGCTCGCCTTTTACAACGGCTCGTTTGTCTGGAGCGATCAAACTGGGACCGGGACTTCTGACTCGGCACCAAATCAATTTGTGGCCCGGGCTAGCGGTGGCTTTACCTTTTTAACCGGCACGGGTTATTACGGGGTGAGTCTGACCCCTGGCGCCACATCCTGGACCGTGATCAGCGACCGCAAAGCCAAAAAGAATTTCAAGCCGGTGGACACGGAAGCCGTGCTGAACAAGCTGGCGGCCGTCCCCATCGAACAATGGAATTACAAGTGGGAAAAGGACGGCGACGTGCCGAATATCGGCCCGATGGCCCAGGATTTCATCGCCGCTTTCTATCCCGGCCGCGACGACAAAGGCATCACCACGCTGCAATTCGACGGCGTGGAACTGGCGGCAATTCAGGGATTGAATGAGAAGGTGGAGCGCGAGGCATCGCTTCGCCAGAAGCTGGAAGCGGAGAACGCCGACTTGAAAGCACGGCTGGAAAAGCTCGAACAACTGATGGACACCAAGAACGGAGGTGCCAAATGAAAAGCTCCAACCGCCAGAGAAATTCCAACGGGCAAATTCCAAATCCACACCGTGCGTCCTGATCTTTCTTAGACGCTTGAAGCGAGGTGTTTCTCTGGTGCTTGGCTGTTGTTGCTTGGTGCTTTTGATGGGTAAAACTTTCCGGCGGCTTCGGCAACACCAAGTTTTATCGGATTCGCGCACTGCAGTGATCAAGAAGCTTTTCACCACTTTAAAACACTTTAGAAACGAGGGTTCGATTCCCTTCGCCCGCTCCACTTCAGAGTTTGCGACAGGCAGCGACAAAACCGGACAAAGCCCGCCATTCACAGGGCTTTCGTGAGGTTTCACGCCTTCGCTTGATGCGACAGGCTGCGCCCCGTTTTGCCCCTCTGCGCCTGAAATCTGTGCGCGTATTTGTGTACACGCTTCCAGGCGCGGCAGGTTCTTGATCGAATCGTAAATCGGCAACTGCGATTCATCGGTGTAAACTTTCGACGTCAGCTTGATGTCACTGTGCCGCATCAGCTTCATGGCAAACCTTTGCGCAATCCCGTTCCGTTGCAAGAAGGTTGCCCAAGTGTAGCGTAGCGCGTGGAAATCAGCGAAGCGGCCCAACTCGTCTTTGTAATCAATGCCGTTGGCTTTTGCGTCTTTCTGCAAACGCCTTGTCCGCGGAATGCCGTTCGGAAACACCAGCTTTGACGTTGACTCGTTGGCCGAACGATACTCCATGAGCGCCTCGACTATCTCCGGCACAAGGCAAACCGATTCCTCGGTTTTATTCTTCGCCGTTTCCGCGCGCACCACCACATGAGGGACCGCCTCATCCAAATGGACCTCGTTCCAACTCAATTGCCGTAATTCTTCCCAACGCAAACCCGTTCGGGCGGCAGTGAAATAAATAATCCCGCGCGGACCCGACCCTTGCACCAGCTTGCGCAATTCGTCATCAGTAAACGCCCGGCGCACCCGTTTCTTCTGGCCCCGTCCGTCTACCTTGGAAACATTCCGGAGAGGATTAAATTTGATCCGCCCCCCTCGTTCCATCCAATTCAAGAATGAAATCATGCCCTGCAAGTAATGATTCAACGTCCGTGCCGAATCCGTTTGCAGGTTCCGCCAGCCAATAAACGAATCCGCCGTGATGCTGACGGACAGTTTCCAGCCGCAATCTTTCATCAATCGCAGAATGCGCGACTTGAGCAACCGAGCCCCACGGCCACCACGGCCCGCGCGTCCCCTTTTCAGAAGATCCGCCTCGTAATCGTTCAAATGCTCTGCCAAAGGTCGTTGTGCGGCGTCCCGGATTAGTTTTGGCTCCAGGATGCCCGCAGCTTCCCGCTCCCTTTCTTGAACGAATTCTTGGGCTCTTTTAGTGGCCACCTGAAAGTCTGTCACCCCAAGCGACTTCCACTTGTCCGCTGGCATCTCGCCGATCCGGTAGCGCAGGTAATAGCACCGCGTCAGCCGAAGCTTCCCGTTTTGCCGTGAACGGCGTTTTTCAACCTTGAAAATCACGATTGCCTCCATTCATCAATGTTTGAACCTGGCTCAACCGAAACCGGATGCCGCCAAGTATTTTAACCCGCGTCAGCCGGCCGGCGTTGACCAGCCGGTCCACCGTGCGCAAGGAGCACGCCAGCATTTCGGCCACCTGCTTCTTTCTAAGTAGCCGCTCACCGCTGTTGGCAGGCTCAGAATCCATTTTCAAGTCACTCAATTTCATAAGACCATTTCTATTGCCCGCCAGGCTTGGAACCCTTTTGCAGAACGCCACTTTCCACTTTCCGATTTTGTTTAGCCCCCAGCCTGCCCGGCAAAACTTTTGCCAACGCGGCTGAAATTGCCTCTCGCACAGTCTGATTGACCAAATCCACCACTTCCCCCCGCGACATGCCGGGCTCTGAGTATTCCACATTTTTATTCTTCCGATCTTTCGGGTCAATTGCGACAAACTCGTCTGCCTCTTTTCTTTCTTGCTCCGATTTTGGTTCATCTTCCGACGCGACCACACGCAACGCATTTCGATTGTCCGATTGATAACCCCGCCGCAGCTTCAATTCCTCAGCCCAGGCTTTGCACTCATCAATGGAAAGCAAAATGTAAGGTTGTTCTTTGGCTTTGCGCTTCTTGCCCAGAAAGCCGGTGGTTTCGCGCGTGATGTGGAAAGTAAACGCGGTCAGTTTGCCCTCCTTGATCCGTTTATGAACTGCCGCACGAGAAACCGGCACATACATGGCAACTCCGCCAGGCGAAAGCCCCACCCCCTCCAATTGCTTGTGAATGGCCTCAAACCAGACCCCGCAATCATCGTGCGAGCCTTCACGCCGGTAAATCCGCGTTCCCGGCGTCGGATCCCCGACGATCCCGCGCAACTCGGACGGCACCACAACGAATGGAAACGCAGTTACCATATATCAACTAATGTGCCACAAATCAAACATACTGTCAACCTAAAATATATGGTAACGTTTCGTAACCTGAAAACCAAAGTGAGTTGCTGAACGCTACGCTTGGCGAGGTTTGAGTTTTTGTTTTTCAAAGCCTTTTTTCATCCGCCCGCCGCTTGCCAGTCTCGTATCCCGCCGTGTTCTGCTCCGACAAAAGCCCGAAAATGGAAGGGGAGGGCGGAAACCGCGCCAACGAATTCCCCGCAGGCTCCTCAATTCGTTGTCACGGTTTCCGCTTCCCCTGGGATCAAAATGCGCCCCGGCGCACGGGCTTCCGTCTCCGCGTTGGTGAAGAACACGGCGGGATACGAGACAGGCAGCGGCTAGCACCAAATAAAAAAAAGCTTATGAAAATCAAAAGTAATTTGGAAGAACCGGCGAACACAAACTCGACGCAGCTATCACCAAACCGCACACGCGCATTGAAAATTGAGGAGCGCGGAGACTTTTTTTCCGGCAAAACCGTTCCGATGGTCAGGCTACGCGGGAAATGGTTGCAAGCCGCAGGTTTCCCGCCCGGCCAGCGCCTCACCGTGAAAATCGTATCCCCCGGCGTTATTGAAATGCGAGTTTGCGGAAAACCGGCGCCGACGGAAGCGTTCCACATTGCCGCCATGCGTCTGGACCGCGCCATTGCGACCGCCGAGGCACGCAAAGCGCAAGAACCTGCTTAACGACAAAAGCTGAGCCACCGCCGACTCGCGGCGCGAACCGCGATAGCGGAACGGACACCCATCGTGTCCATTTTGTCTTGAGCCACGCGGTTGTCGCAATGCCTGCTATACCATAACTCAATCATACGATGCCTTGATAGCTCTGTCGAATCTCTCGGCAAGCGATAAAAACTCTGCGCTCCAACCGCTGCTCAAACTAACCTCTTGAATGTCGCCTGTCGGCAAAAACAAAAACTCAATGTCCGTGCGCTTGGGTAAATCACCAGCCTCAATGCGTGAGATGAAACCATCAATCTGGCGCAAGGCATCGTCTGCGGTGTTCCAGCCTGAATACACAAAATCATTTTCGGGGCGCGCGAGCAACTGCCGCGCCTCACGCAAAACCTTCGTGAGCTTGCTGTGATTGGTGCTTGTAGTCATGCAGGCATGTGCGCGAATGACGCCTAACGAAAAAAGCTGAGCCACCGCCGACCTGCGACGTGAACCGCGACAGCGGAACGCCCAGCGCCAACGGCGGTTGGCTCCGGCGAATGGTTAGGCAGCATAGATCTCATGGGCCATTATCAAGCAACATCAGTAAAATAAAACTGCAACCCAATGCAAAGCAATACTGGAGCGCAACCGCAAAGGCCGCAAAAAGGCGGTAGCCCTTCATAAGCCATACAATCCAAAAGCAAATCACCAACTGAGCGAGCGCTAACAACAATACAATACCGCTTATCCAGCCCGGCGTTGGCGATGTGGAATGCTGGTATGAATCTAAAACCGCACTGCCCGCAATTGTCGTCAACACCGTCATAACAATCGGTATCAGGATGCACAAATGCCGTCTTGAATACTTCAGCCCGGAAAATCCAAATGGTGACTTAACTACCAAAGCAATCAGGAACGCAATGAATAACGCCAAAGTAATCGGCCAAAACATAAACATGAACCTGATAGCTTCGGAAGCTATCTGCAAAGGAGGCTCGTAGTAGTGGTAATACGTCATGCTGCCTAACGCCAAGCAGTGTATCTCTCAGGGAGCGGCGTGCAAGCGTTCAAAATGGGTGAGGTGTTGGGCCCGCTCTCTGAGGGATACACTGCCGTTGGACTGAACCGCTGACTCGGCGATCTT